>Ga0316205_10000053_pt1 | contig 291665 bp, 291 predicted proteins | sample 3monthpyrite_MG_FD_204941 | JGI IMG/M metagenome (GOLD analysis project Ga0316205, IMG submission 204941) | Microbial mat bacterial communities from mineral coupon in-situ incubated in ocean water Damariscotta River, Maine, United States -... | ecosystem: Environmental > Aquatic > Marine >...
ATTTTCGTACGAAAATTCTCGCGCGGACCCAAAATTCTTCGGACGAAGAATTTTGGTCACTTCCCTCTCCACCCGATATTCGAGGTATCAAAATGAACCAGGAACTGACAAACAACCCGTTTAACCCGCTCACACCGGCGAAAACGTTTGACGAAATCAAAGTGTCGCTGGCATCGCCCGAGCGGATCCTCTCGTGGTCCTTCGGCGAGATCAAAAAGCCCGAGACCATCAACTACCGCACGTTCAAGCCAGAGCGTGACGGCCTGTTCTGCGCGCGTATCTTTGGCCCGATCAAGGATTACGAATGCTTGTGTGGCAAGTATAAGCGCATGAAGTACCGCGGCGTTGTCTGCGAAAAATGCGGTGTGGAAGTCACTCTGCAAAAGGTCCGTCGTGAGCGTATGGGCCATATTGAGCTGGCCGCCCCAGTGGCGCACATCTGGTTCCTCAAGTCGCTGCCATCCCGCATCGGCCTGATGCTGGACATGACATTGCGCGATCTTGAGCGGATTTTGTATTTCGAAAACTACGTGGTGATCGAACCCGGCCTGACGGACCTGACCTACGGACAGTTGATGACCGAGGAAGAGTTCAACGACGCCCAGGACCTTTACGGCATGGATGCATTCCAGGCCAACATCGGCGCCGAAGCGATCCGCGAGATGCTGTCCCAGATCGACCTTGAGAGCGAGGCAGAACAGCTGCGCGCTGACCTCAAAGAGGCCACTGGCGAATTGAAGCCAAAGAAGATCATCAAGCGTTTGAAGATCGTCGAAAGCTTCCTTGAAAGCGGCAACCGACCTGAATGGATGGTCCTGACCGTGATCCCTGTGATCCCGCCGGAACTGCGCCCGCTGGTCCCACTGGATGGCGGCCGTTTCGCGACGTCCGACCTGAACGATCTGTATCGGCGCGTGATTAACCGCAACAACCGTCTGAAGCGCCTGATCGAATTGCGCGCGCCGGATATCATCGTCCGCAATGAAAAGCGGATGTTGCAGGAATCTGTTGATGCGTTGTTCGACAACGGCCGTCGTGGCCGCGTCATCACGGGTGCCAACAAGCGTCCGCTGAAATCGCTGTCTGACATGCTGAAGGGTAAGCAGGGTCGTTTCCGCCAGAACCTTTTGGGTAAGCGCGTCGACTTTTCGGGTCGTTCGGTCATTGTGACTGGCCCGGAGTTGAAGTTGCACCAATGCGGTCTGCCGAAAAAGATGGCGCTGGAGCTGTTCAAACCGTTCATCTATTCGCGTCTTGAAGCGAAGGGTCTGTCCTCCACCGTCAAGCAAGCCAAGAAACTGGTCGAGAAAGAGCGTCCAGAGGTCTGGGATATCCTTGATGAGGTCATCCGCGAACACCCTGTCATGCTGAACCGCGCGCCGACCTTGCACCGTTTGGGCATTCAGGCGTTTGAACCTGTCCTGATCGAAGGCAAGGCCATCCAGTTGCACCCGCTTGTCTGTTCTGCGTTCAACGCGGACTTTGACGGTGACCAGATGGCTGTACACGTCCCGCTGAGCCTTGAGGCCCAGTTGGAAGCCCGTGTTCTGATGATGTCGACAAACAACGTGCTGTCGCCTGCCAACGGCGCGCCGATCATCGTGCCTTCGCAGGATATGATCCTGGGTCTCTACTATACCACGATCATGCGCGACGGCATGAAGGGTGAGGGCATGTCTTTCTCGGATATCGAAGAAGTCGAGCACGCGCTGACCGCTGGTGAAGTTCACCTGCACGCCAAGATCAACGCGCGCATGACGCAGATCGATGACGAAGGCAACGAAGTGCAGATGCGCTTTGAGACCACGCCAGGCCGTTTGCGCCTGGGGGCTTTGCTGCCGCTGAATGCAAAGGCGCCATTTGCCCTGGTCAACCGCCTGTTGCGCAAGAAAGAAGTGCAGCAGGTCATCGATACCGTCTACCGCTACTGCGGCCAGAAGGAATCTGTCATCTTCTGTGACCAGATCATGACCATGGGCTTCCGCGAGGCGTTCAAGGCCGGTATTTCCTTCGGTAAAGACGACATGGTTGTGCCTGACACCAAGTGGGCGCTGGTTGATGAGACCCGCGATCAGGTGAAGGACTTTGAACAGCAGTACATGGACGGCCTGATTACGCAGGGCGAAAAGTACAACAAGGTTGTAGATGCCTGGTCAAAGGCCAACGACAAGGTCACTGACGCGATGATGGGCACGATTTCGACGACGCCAAAGTCGGAGGATGGATCAGAAGGTGAGCCGAACTCGGTTTACATGATGGCCCACTCCGGTGCGCGTGGTTCGGTCACACAGATGAAGCAGTTGGGCGGGATGCGCGGCCTGATGGCCAAGCCGAACGGCGAGATCATCGAAACGCCGATCATCTCGAACTTCAAGGAAGGCCTGACCGTTCTTGAGTACTTCAACTCTACCCACGGTGCCCGTAAGGGTCTGTCGGATACGGCGTTGAAGACGGCGAACTCGGGCTACCTGACACGCCGTCTGGTGGACGTCGCGCAGGATTGCATCGTCCGTGAGGTCGATTGCGGGACCGAGCGTGCGATTACGGCCGAAGCTGCGGTGAACGATGGTGAAGTTGTCTCTTCGCTGGCTGAACGTGTGCTGGGTCGTGTGTCTGCTGATGATGTGATCCGTCCGGGTACGGATGAGGTGATTGTCGAAGCAGGTGAACTGATCGACGAGCGCAAGGCCGATATGGTCGATGTGGCCGGCATCGCCAAGATGCGTATCCGCAGCCCGCTGACCTGCGAGTCGGAGGATGGCGTTTGCGCCATGTGCTATGGTCGTGACCTGGCCCGTGGTACCCGTGTGAACATCGGTGAGGCCGTCGGCATCATCGCCGCACAGTCCATCGGTGAACCCGGTACACAGTTGACGATGCGGACTTTCCACATCGGTGGTGTGGCCCAGGGTGGTCAGCAGTCGTTCCTTGAGGCCTCACAACCTGGCAAGATCGAATTCCGCAACGCGCAGTTGCTGGAAAACGCTGCCGGTGAAATGGTGGTCATGGGCCGTAACATGGTTCTGGCGATCCTCGGTGAGGATGGTGAAGAGCGCGCCAACCACAAGGTTGGTTATGGCTCCAAGGTGTTTGTCAAAGAGGGCGCAGATGTGCTTCGCGGCGACAAGCTCTTTGAATGGGACCCCTATACGCTGCCGATCATTGCGGAACAGTCCGGTACCGCCAAATACGTTGATCTGGTCAACGGGATCGCTGTGCGCGAAGACACTGATGATGCAACGGGTATGACCCAGCGCATCGTGTCTGATTGGCGCGCTGCACCCAAAGGCAATGAGCTTGCACCCAAGATCATCGTTTTGGGTGCGGACGGCGAAGCTGCGGTCAAGGAAGATGGCAACCCGGTTGCCTATCCGATGTCCGTGGATGCTGTTCTGTCTGTCGAGGATGGCGAAGAGATCAAAGCAGGTGATGTTGTCGCGCGTATCCCACGTGAGGGTGCCAAGACGAAAGACATTACCGGTGGTCTGCCCCGTGTGGCCGAACTCTTTGAAGCCCGCCGTCCAAAGGATCACGCGATCATCGCTGAAATCGATGGCTATGTGCGCTTTGGCAAGGACTACAAGAACAAGCGCCGCATCGCGATTGAATCTGCCGATGATGCAGAGGTGAAGGTCGAATACATGGTGCCCAAGGGCAAGCACATTCCGGTTGCGGAAGGTGACTTTGTGCAGAAGGGTGACTACATCATGGACGGCAACCCGGCACCGCACGATATTCTGGCGGTGATGGGGGTCGAGGCCCTTGCGGATTATATGATCGACGAAGTGCAGGACGTGTATCGCCTGCAGGGTGTGAAGATCAACGACAAGCACATCGAAGTGATCGTGCGCCAGATGCTCCAGAAATGGGAGATTCAGGACAGTGGTGACACCGTTCTGCTGAAAGGCGAGAACGTCGATAAGGCTGAATTTGATGAGGCCAACGCAAAGGCACTGGCACGGGGTGACCGCCCTGCGCAAGGCGAGCCGATCCTGCTTGGTATCACCAAAGCCTCGTTGCAGACCCGTTCGTTCATCTCTGCCGCATCGTTCCAGGAAACCACGCGGGTGCTGACCGAGGCTTCGGTACAAGGCAAGCGCGACAAGCTGATCGGTTTGAAAGAGAACGTGATCGTCGGACGTCTGATCCCGGCCGGGACCGGTGGTGCGACACAGCAGGTCCGCCGTGTGGCCCAGGATCGCGATAATGTCGTGATCGAGGCCCGCCGCGAAGAGGCTGAAGAGGCTGCGCGTCTTGCCGCTCCGATGGAGATGGCGGATGTGTCAGAGGATCAGGTCTTTGGCGATGCTGTTGAAGCCGCAGAGGGCGGAGAAGCGTAAGCCAAACCTGCATAGAAAGAGCAAAAGGCCCCCGCATTGCGGGGGCCTTTTGCATTGTAGCCAGTGACTTTGCCGGACAAGCGGTTCGCAGTTCACGCCCGTCCGGCAACTGAGACTGATCTTACCTTTTTGTGGCCGCCGCATACATGCCGGTGACACCGTTCATGGTGACCATCAGCATGTTCAGGTCCCGAAATTTGCGGGCTGCGGTCTCATTGTCGATTTCCGACCCATCCAGCACGGCGTTGAGGGTTGGCACCACGGCATCCCATTGGGTCGTGGCCACCTCCAGACCATCTGAAATCTCGGCAGTCGGGGGTCGCCGGACACCAACGCTTGGCATCCCGTCACGCAGTGCGATCAGTGAGTTGCCAAATGTGGCAATCGCGCCGCTCAGCAGCTCCGCTGTTTCCGGCGTCACCTGCGATGACGTCAGAACGCAGGACTCTTTCGAGATCGTCTGTGTCAGCATCCGCTGTCGTCCAACGATGCTGATCAGGAACCCATCTGCCTGAACCAGGTCAGCGGGATTGGAGTATTGGGCAGTGATCTCGGACACAAGGTTCTGTGACGCATTCAGCACCTTCATGTTTTCATCAAGAATGACCTGAAGATTCTCGTCGGATGTATCACCGGCAACCATGGCCTCAGCGGCAGCCTTCAGGGGCATCCATGTTTCACGGACATTCTGGATCTCGGCGATGGTTCTGCGCCGTTCCTCAGGGCCGTTGATATTCAACGACGGGTCGCCGAACTCCAGTGCTGTCAGGATTGAGTCAAATTCGGTCACCGCCGAGGCGAGCATTCGCAATGAACCCTCTGCCGCGATTCCTTTGGCAAGATGGCATCCGGCAGTGGGGATGTGCTGCGACAACATACCAAGCTTGTCCGAGAAGCTGATACGCTCCTGCGCGCCAACATCTGTCAGCTCCGAGCCTGACGACGCATTGGCCTGTTGCGCTGGGGCAGTTCCGGGAAGTGCCGCATATCCCAGCGCGAGGGTGACGGCGAAAGATGCGAGAATGGGTTTCATCAAAGTTGTCCTTTTTGGTATCGGGCGACTGTTTGCGGCTAAGCTGCGCTTCGTCGAGAGGTGATGGGGTGCATCGACCCGACGGGCTGGTTGGCACCACACCAAGAGGCACGTTGGCCCGGGTGTGAACAAGGCGCCAAATTTGCCGCGTCAAGTGGAGGTGCTGAACCAGAACTCATCGTACCGCTGTGCCCTTTTTTCAGGTATTCGGTTGGCTTGTCGCGATGTGCAGACGGGGCTGCCATCAGGGGACACGCGCCAGGCGCGCTTTGGGAAATGCGAGGCCTGAGCGCTCGCATCTCCCGCTGCATCGCTTAGGCGTCGGAAGGTTGCGTCAGCCACACTTCAACACGACGGTTGATGCCACGCCCACGGTCCGAGATGTTGCAGGCCGAAGGTGCAACTTCACCGTAGCCGCTGGTATCGAATGTGACCCCGGCCAACCGATCACCGGCAAGCTCCATGATGTTCGCGGCAACCTGATTGGCCCGTTCTTCCGCCAGGTGACGATTTGCTTCGAAAGCGCCGACATCATCTGTAAAGCCAACGAAGGTTACCTTCGTACCGGCAGGGACATCTTCGAGGTATGACACCAGGCGCTGCAAATCGAGGCGGCCGCGTTCGTCAAGTCTGGACGACCCGGTGCGGAACCGGAATGTGGTAGACAGCCGTTCGGTGTTCTCCATTTCGTTCAGCATCTCTTGCAGCACTTCGCCTTCAAAGCCACCACCATATTGTGCCACTTCTTCGGTCAGTGCCGCACGGCGCGTATCAGCCATGTCCTGGGACCGGCCTTGAATGCCCAGATTGATGAAGCCCGACTTGCCGATCACACCATCTGCCTCTTGCGAGATGATGAAATCGAGGAAGTCCTGACTTTGGGCATCCAGGTTGTCGGCGCGGTTGTAGAGGTACATACGACGGTTCAGCGTGTATTCCTCGGTCTTGGCCGAGAAAGCATCAGGCGTTGTTGCGATGCCGCATTCGTTGACCAAAGTCACCGGTTTTGTACCACGCTGGAAGGCAAATCCGAGATAGCCGATCGCGTTGCGGTCATTGTAAACCACGTTCGACAGATCCTGATCATTGTGAGAGATGCCCTGAGGCAGGAAATCAGGACGCTCGTCGCCATACAAGTAAGACATGAAGAAGTCATAGCTGGCAGAATCGGGGTTTCGGGTGATCACGTTGATATCGCGATCAGGGCCACCCAGTTCCGACCAGTTCGTAATCTGACCGGAAAAAATGCCAGCCAGTTGGTCTTTTGTCAGGGTCTGGATCGGGTTTGACGGGTGCGTCACGACGACCATGCTGTCCACGGCAAGGATGCGCTCTTGCGTGGGGCTGACCATGCTACCGGCGCCATCGGCGCGCAGGGCGCGCGCTTCGTCCTGTGTGATCCGTCGCGAAGACATCCCGATTGTCGCGCTACGGTCAAGCAAGGCCTGGAATGCGTTGTCGTCATCCGAAGCTGAAATCAGGAACGACCCGATGTCGTCGCCAAAGCCGCCGTCATCGATCAATGTCGCGATGGATTCTTCGGCCGAAAGGTTGGTCAGTTCCGCGTCTGCGTCCATGGATGCAGCAAAGCCTGTCATCAACAGTGGCATCATGCCGAGCGCGATCTCTTCTGAACCGGCGATGGTCACGTCTGCCGCCACATTCTCAAACTGTGGGCAGGCTTCGCCTTCGCAAATCATGTTGCTGGCTGCGATGCGCAAATCACCCAGTGCGGTTCGCACGATATACGTATCATCCACAAGGTCGACGAACTCACCAGTGACAGTGATCGTACCGTCTGTCGATGTCAGAGTGACATCGGCGGCCATACTGACGGTCGGGGCCAGAAACCCCGACACCAGTGCGACTGTTGCGACAGACATATTCAGTTTTTTCTTTAGATTGAACACCAAAGTCTTCACTCCTTCTCATATTGCCAAATTTGAATGGCCCCGTTTCCAGAGACCAAAATCAGACGGTCCGAAGGATGAAAACCCGGAGACCGCTAAAATCACAATTGGAAACAAAGCGGGTAAATTGGGGCAATTTGTGTCCAAATATTGTTTCTTTCTAAGGAATTTCTTGACCAATTGTTGAGAAGTAGGAGGCGCTGCCAAATGGGCCCTGGTCCTGGTGACGGGCTGAATTGTTTGGGTTTTTTGCGGGGCATCGCAATGAAAATGGGGGCATGACCAATCCAAATGTGGTCCGATCCCTGTCAATTGGGGCACCTCTCGAACAGCAGGTCGCCACAGATTCGATTACCGGACATAATTGCGTGGTCTTGCACGCATCACGCACCACTGGGTGCCGTGGATTGCGAGGAATTGGCAAAACCTAAACCAGATGCTCGGGCGAAGTTCGGCGGCTGTAGGGCAAATCTGACCGTGATGCTTTTCCAATGATGGACCAGAGAAAAAAATGGACGCATCCTTAGGGACCCGGGGGTCACAAGGCCGCCAGCTGATGGTTCTCCGGGCGTCCCTTCTGGTTGCATTGTTTGGCAAGGCCGGCTGGACCGTTAGCGAAAAAGATCGCCGTGCCAACTGGAAACGGCAGGCCGGCAGATCGGTCAAAGGGGTAAATGGTGGAGCCTAGGGGAGTCGAACCCCTGACCTCTTGCATGCCATGCAAGCGCTCTCCCAACTGAGCTAAGGCCCCATCCTGCCAGCGTATCGCTGTGCATCGGCTGTCTATGCAGCGATCCGGGCGAGATCAAGTGGAAATCGCGCCCGGCCTGATTGTTTTAGTCGTCGTCACTTGCGGGCACGTCGGCCAGCTCGTCCAACGACACCGTGTCATCGTCGTCGTCTTCCAGAACATCGTCACCGAGATCGACATCATCACTGTCGTCGTCATCGTCGAGTACCAGATCCTCTTCCTCGGATGCTTCTTTTGCCTTGGCGCTTTGAGCGTCCTCGGCATCAGCGACCATCGTACGGGTCTTGGATGTATCGACCGTCACCTCATTGCCCGTGTAGGGGCTGATGATCGGTGTCGCGTTCAGGTCGTAAAAGCGTTTGCCGGTTTCGGGGCAAAGGCGCTTTGTGCCCCACTCTTCCTTAGGCATAGGCTATCCCTTCAAAAACTTAGCTCTTCCCTTGCGGGTGATCGGTGCCAACTGCCATAAGCGGGGGGCTGTGTCAAAGCCTTTGGCACATGAAACATGAGTAGCTGGATATGGGCCGTCACACACTTGAAGGCAACCCCCCGATTGAGGTCACCTTGCGCCATTCTGCCCGTGCCAGGCGGTTGTCTTTGCGCGTATCACGCCTGGATGGCCGTGTGACCCTGACTTTGCCGCGCAACGCCCCCCAGCGCGAGGGAATCGCCTTTTTGCAGACGAAAGAGGCCTGGCTGCGCAGCCACCTGCAATCGATGAAGCCAGCGACCAGGGTAAAGCTGGGCGACACCGTGCCATTCCGTGGACGCGCAACACCCGTTGTCCTGGGTGCAGGTCGACGCGCCCGAATTGCTGCAGACCGGATCGAGGTTACGGCAGCAATGCCTGCGACCGCCCAGGTCAAGGCTTTGATGCGGCATGCTGCGCGCGATGCCCTTGCCCAGGCATCTGACAGATATGCGGCGCAACTGGGTCAGTCATATACCCGGCTGAGCCTCAGGGATACGCGGTCGCGCTGGGGGTCGTGTACCAGCCAGGGTGGCTTGATGTATTCGTGGCGTCTGATCATGGCCCCACCGGCTGTGCTGGAGTATGTGGCCGCCCACGAAGTGGCCCATCTGGTCGAGATGAACCACCAGCCAGCTTTCTGGGAGGTCGTGGAGGGGCTTTGCCCCGGTTTTGAGCAACACCGCCGCTGGCTGCGAACGGAAGGGGATCAGTTGCATCGGATCATTTTCGACGATTGACCACCGGGTCATTCGTGATCACAAATGTCACATGATGATCCAACCCCGCCCCCAGGATAGCACCACTGCCGCGCACGAGCGGGTCTATCGGGCCTTACGCACGCGGATACTGCATGGCGAGATCGCCCCGGGCGAGGCCCTGACCCTGCGGGGAATAGGCAAGGCCTATGACGTTTCGATGACCCCGGCACGCGAAGCGGTGCGCCGCCTTGTGGCTGAGGGCGCGTTGTTTCTGTCGTCTTCGGGCCGTGTCTCTGCGCCCGCATTGTCCAACGAACGGATAGAAGAATTGGCGACCCTGCGGGCTTTGCTGGAACCGGAACTGGCATCGCGCGCGTTGCTGCGGGCGCATTTCGCCCTGATCGAACGTCTGGAAGCCATAAATCAGGGCGTCAATCAGGTGATCGCGCGCCATGACGCCACTGGCTATATCCGCATGAACCTGGAATTTCACCGTACGCTCTATCTGCGCGCGCAGGCCCCCGCGATGCTGGCCATGACGGAAACGGTCTGGCTGCAACTTGGTCCGACGATGCGGGCGCTTTACGGTCGGCTCAACCGGACAGAGCCGCCTTATCATCACAAGCTGATCCTCGCCGCCCTGAAGGCAGGCGATGAACCGGGGCTGCGGCTGGCGGTGCGGGCTGATTCAACGCAGGGTCTGCGTATGCTCAAGGGGTAGGCGGGTAGATATCCAGATCTTCCAACGCGACGTTCATGACCCGCCTGAAATCTTCTCCTGGCATGCCGATGCCGTGCGCAAGATTGGTCAGGAAGGAATATTCGGACGGAATAATCCGCCCGCTCGAGAGCGCGATGTAGAAAGCGCCCTGCATCATGACGTCTTTTTCGAGATCACGCAGGCCCCTGCCGAATTCGAGGAAATCCTGCGGTGTCAGATCCATGTCGATGTGATCGGTGATGCGGATCACCTCTGTGGATTGCACGTCATGCCGGGTCAGCCGACTGGCCGTCTTTGTAATCAAGGCAATTTCATTCGATGCCACAATCCCATCGCATTTTCCCACATAACACATCGCCGTCAGGATGCGCTGGGCCGCTTTCTTGCGCATCGGCGAGCTGGGGTCATACCCGAGCAGGGACCTCAGGCGACGGATAATGACCGCAAAGAGCGCAAGGCCGACCGCCACCCAGATACCATAGTTCTGGATCGTGCGCTGGGCGCTGTTGCGCGCCACTGATGGGAGGCTGGCATCAATCAGGTTCAGCGATTGCGCTGTTTCCATCTGTTGCGAACTGAAGGAACGCTCTGCCTCGCCTGAACATCTGTCGACCGCAAGGACATACCCCTGAATATCACTGGAAAGCGTATATCCCAGAATACGGAAATCTCTGGTCTGGTAACATAGGGCGAGCGCGTCGCCATTTGGCGCTGCCAATTCGGTGTCCGCCACATATTCAAGATTAGTGAACATGCCCGAGTCAGGCACAAATGCAAAAGCAGGGCCGCTTGTAAAAAAGGCACTCAACAAAAGGGCGACAATGAAACGCATCATGCGGATTTCTCAAACTGTTTTTTCAATTTTTGCAGCCAAAGTCAGCCGCAGGAACTGGCGCTTATGAATTCTTATCGGCCCCAGTTGATGAAAAAAGCAAGCAATTGAGCACGCAATGTGTTGTTTTCGCAGCAAGTGTTCCTTGTCTGCCGCAGCAGGCAGGGGGGCAAAAGCGGCGCTCACCCCGTGAGGGCCACCCCGAGAACCTTGAAATTGTGCCGGCCCGCCAGCCTAGCGTCAGGCGTGAATGGCCCCATCACCGCAAGCCAGTGCCGCCTCGCGGACGGCCTCTGAATAGGTTGGATGGGCATGACAGGTTCGGGCGATGTCTTCCGCGGCGGCCCCGAATTCCATGGCGATACAAACCTCGTGGATCAGATCGCCCGCCATCGGGCCAATGATATGCGCGCCAAGCACACGGTCGGTTGTTGCATCGACAAGGATTTTGACAAAACCCTCGCCCGCGAAATTCGCTTTGGCGCGCGCGTTGCCCATGAAAGGGAACTTGCCGACCTTGTAGGCACGTCCTTGTTCTTTCAAGGTTTCTTCGGTTTCGCCGACGTTCGCGACCTCTGGGTGTGTGTAGATCACACCTGGGATCACCCCGTAGTTCACATGGGGGTGCTGCCCGGCGATACCCTCAGCGACAGCCATGCCTTCGTCTTCGGCTTTATGCGCAAGCATGGGGCCCTCGATCGCGTCGCCGATGGCGTAGATACCGGATACATTGGTGGCATAATTCGCATCTGTCTTGATCTGGCCGCGGTCCGTCATCGCAACGCCAAGCGCATCAAGGCCAAGCCCGTCTGTGTATGGTTTGCGCCCGGTGGCGACCAGAACGGTGTCGGCTGTCAGTGTGTGATCGCTGCTGTCCTTGCGAAGCTGATAGCTGACCGTGGCTTTGCCGCCCTTGACGGAAACGCCTTGCACAGCGGCGCCGAGAGTAAATTTAAAGCCTTGCTTTTTCAAAGTCCTCTGGAAAACCTTGGCGATTTCCCCATCCATGCCGGGTGTGATGGCATCAAGATATTCGATCACCGTCACATCCGCGCCCAGACGGGCATAGACCGACCCCAGTTCAAGCCCAATGACGCCGGCGCCAATCACCACAAGCGTTTTAGGGACTTTGCCAAGCTCCAGCGCTCCGGTGGATGTCACGACTGTCTTTTCATCAACCTCGACACCCGGCAAAGACGATGTCTCGGACCCGGAAGCGATAATGATATGTTTGGCTTCATGCAGGTCATCGCCCACTTTGACCTTGCCCGCTTCGGGGATGGACCCCCAGCCTTTGAGCCAATCGACCTTGTTCTTTTTGAACAGAAACTCAATGCCGCCGGTGTTCTGGGCAATGGTCGCTTCCTTATAGGACAGCATCTGCTTCCAATCGACGGAAGGTGCCTTGCCCTTCAGGCCCATGGTGGCAAAGTTATGCTCTGCCTCATGCAGCATATGGGTGGCATGCAGCATCGCCTTTGACGGGATGCAGCCCACGTTCAGGCATGTGCCGCCCAGCGTTTCACGCCCTTCGACACAGGCCACTTTCATGCCCAGTTGGGCGCAACGGATGGCGCAGACATAGCCGCCTGGGCCTGCACCGATTACGATGACATCATAGCTGGACATGGGATCTCCTTCAGGCAATTGGTGGTGTCAACAAAACATCGGGTTTAGGTCGGCACGCAAGTCATATCAGGGCTGACACTATCATCAGCATGGTTGAGAGGAACCCCACACACCAGATCAGCGACCGCCAGGGGGCGAGGCCGAAGTAGTAGGCGGGAATGTAAAGGATGCGGGCCGCCAGATAGGTCCAGGCGAAGATGGCAGTCAGGCCGGTTCCTTTGTCACCTAAGGTCACAACGACCACGGCGATCGTGAAAAGGATCAGCGCCTCGAAATGGTTGTTCATCGCGCGGATCAAACGGCCGGTTTTGTCGCTGACCTGTTCGATTAGCGGCTTGCCCATGCGGCTAGTATCGCGGGGCGAAAGGGTCTTGCCCACGCCAAGTTCAAGGTTGGCGGGGACTGACATCAAGGCGAATTGGACGCCTTGCAATAGGCCTGCGAGGGCAAGAACGGTGAGTTCTGGGGTCACTTGATCTGGGTCACTGTCTTAGCGTGAGAGAAATGGTTTTGCGCATGTTGTCCTGTCCCGCCCAGCTTGCCGAATAGCCCCCCACCCCGAGGTCCGGGCGCTGCCCTATGTTGAATTAGAGGTCCATCAGCAAACGCCGTGGGTCCTCAAGAGCCTCTTTCACCCGCACAAGGAACGTCACCGCTCCTTTGCCGTCCACGATCCGGTGGTCGTAGGACAGGGCCAGATACATCATCGGACGGATCACAACCTGACCGCCTATTGCCATGGGCCGGTCCTGGATTTTGTGCATGCCAAGGATGCCCGACTGGGGTGGGTTCAGGATCGGCGAAGACATCAGCGAACCGTAAACGCCGCCGTTGGAGATGGTGAAGGTGCCGCCTTGCATTTCGGCCATGCTCAGCTTGCCGTCGCGGGCCTTGGCGCCCATTTCAGCGATGCTTTTTTCGATAGTCGCAAAGGACATCTGGTCGGCGTCGTTGATCACCGGCACCACAAGGCCCGTGGGCGTGCCAGCGGCGATGCCCATGTTGACATAGTTCTTGTAGACCACATCGGTGCCGTCGATTTCGGCGTTCACCTCTGGCACTTCTTTCAATGCATGGACGCAGGCCTTGGTGAAGAAGGACATGAAACCGAGTTTGACACCGTGCTTCTTGAGAAACAGGTCCTTGTATTCGTTGCGCAGGGCCATCACCTCGGTCATATCGACCTCGTTATAGGTGGTCAGCATGGCGGCGGTGTTCTGGCTGTCCTTCAGACGTTTGGCGATGGTCTGGCGCAGGCGGGTCATCTTGACACGCTCTTCGCGCTCCGCCTGGCTGGCAGCAACCGGTGCGCGGGCGGCCGGCGCCGAAGAAGGCGCGGGAGCGGCTGATGAGAGCGCTTTGAGCACGTCCTCTTTCATGACGCGGCCGTCCTTGCCGGTGCCTTGCACGTCTGACAGGGTGTTTTCCGCCATCATTTTCTTGGCGGATGGGGCGTCCTCGACGTCCTTTGCGGCCGCCGGAGCAGGGGGCTCATCGGCCTTGGGGGCCTCTTTGCTTTTCGCAGGTGCCGGTGCGGCGTCACCTTCGGCGATCTGTGCCAGCAACGCATCTACGCCAACCGTGTCGCCTTCGGCGGCAACGATTTCGGACAGGGTGCCTGCCACGGGGCTTGGCACTTCGACCGTCACCTTGTCAGTTTCCAGCTCGCAGAGCATTTCATCAACGGCCACGGCATCGCCGGGTTGCTTGAACCATGTCGCGACGGTGGCCTCTGTCACGGATTCGCCAAGGGTGGGGACGCGGACTTCGGTGCTCATTACTTTGTTCCTTTGATGGTCAGCGCATCATCTACGAGGGCTGCTTGTTGTGCTTTGTGCTGGCTGGCAAGGCCGGTGGCAGGCGAGGCAGCGGCGGACCGCCCGGCATAAACGGGCCGTGTGTGTTTGGCTTTGATCCGGGTCAGGACCCATTCGATATTCGGCTCCATAAAGGACCAGGCACCCTGGTTACGTGGCTCTTCCTGACACCAGACCATTTCGGCGTTCTTGAAGCGCTCCAGTTCCTTGACCGCGGATTGCGCAGGGAAGGGATAGAACTGTTCGAACCGCATGATGTAGACGTCCGTGATCCCACGGGCGTCGCGCTCTTCCAGCAGGTCATAATAGACCTTGCCCGAACACATCACAACGCGCTTGATCTTGGTGTCTGCCACCAGTTTGGTGTCGGAGTTGCCGTGCTGGGCATCATCCCAGAGAACGCGGTGGAAGGAAGATCCGACGGTGAATTCCTCTTTCTTCGATACCGCAAGCTTGTGCCGCAAGAGCGACTTTGGTGTCATCAGGATCAGCGGTTTGCGGAAGGTCCGGTGCAACTGACGGCGCATCAGGTGAAAGTAGTTCGCAGGCGTCGTGCAATTTGCCACGATCCAGTTGTCGCCGCCGCACATCGTCAGGAACCGTTCCAGACGCGCCGATGAATGCTCCGGCCCTTGCCCCTCGTAGCCATGCGGCAACAGGCAGACGAGACCGGACATGCGCAGCCACTTGCTTTCGCCCGACGAAATGAACTGGTCGAACATGATTTGCGCACCATTGGCGAAATCGCCGAACTGAGCCTCCCAGAGGGTCAGTGCGTTGGGTTCAGCCAGCGAATAGCCGTATTCAAACCCCAGCACCGCGTATTCGGACAGCATCGAGTCGATGACTTCATATTGTGCCTGCCCGTCCCGAATATGATTGAGAGGATAGTACCGCTCTTCGGTGTCCTGATTGATCAGCCCCGAGTGACGGTGACTGAAGGTGCCGCGCGTGCAGTCCTGTCCCGAGAGCCGCACCGGATAGCCTTCGGTCATGAGCGATCCGAATGCCAGCGCTTCGCCCGTGGCCCAGTCGATGCCCTCGCCGGTTTCGAACATCTTGGCCTTGCCGTCAAGCAACCGCCCAACCGTCTTATGCAGAGGGAAGTCAGCCGGGGCCTTGCTCAAAGCTTCGCCCACGGCATTGAACGTCGCCTCTTCGATCGCGGTCACGCCGCGCTGATAGTCATCGTCATTGCGGTCAAGATGCGACCACTTGCCGTCCAGCCAATCAGCCTTGTTGGGTTTGAAGTTCTTGCCCGCTTCGAACTCCTCATTCAGGTAGGCCTGAAACGCAGCCTTCATGTCCTCGATTTCGCCTTCGGGGATCAGCCCGTCCTGCACCAGTCGTTCAGTGTAGAGCGTCAGCGTCGTCTTTTGCTTCTTGATCTTCTTGTACATCACCGGGTTGGTGAACATCGGCTCATCGCCTTCGTTGTGACCAAAACGGCGGTAGCAGATGATGTCCAGCACCACATCCTTGTGGAACTTCTGGCGAAACTCGGTCGCGACACGGGCTGCGTGAACCACCGCCTCGGGATCGTCGCCATTGACGTGAAAGATCGGTGCCTCGACCATCAGCGCGATATCCGTGGGATAGGGCGATGAGCGCGAAAAATGCGGCGCTGTCGTAAAGCCGATCTGGTTGTTCACGACGATATGCATGGTGCCGCCGGTCTTATGGCCCTTCAGGCCAGAGAGGCCAAAGCCCTCGGCCACGACACCCTGGCCAGCAAAGGCGGCGTCACCGTGCAGCAGGACGGCCATGACGCGGGTGCGTTCAGTGTCTTTCTTTTGGTCCTGCTTGGCGCGGACCTTGCCCAGCACGACCGGGTTCACCGCCTCCAGGTGAGAGGGGTTCGCGGTCAGGGACAGGTGGACAGAGTTGTCGTCAAAGGCCCGGTCAGAGGACGCGCCCAGGTGATATTTCACGTCACCTGACCCGTCCACATCTTCGGGCTTGAACGACCCGCCCTGAAATTCGTTGAAGATCGCGCGATAGGGCTTTTCCATCACGTTGGCCAGCACCGACAAACGGCCACGGTGGGGCATCCCGATGATGATCTCATCCAGGCCCAGCTGCCCGCCACGCTTGATGATCTGCTCCATCGCGGGGATCAGGCTTTCGCCGCCATCAAGGCCGAAACGCTTGGTGCCCATGTATTTGACGTGCAGGAATTTTTCAAAGCCCTCAGCCTCGACCAGGCTATTCAGGATCGCTTTGCGCCCCTCTTTCGTAAAGGCAATTTCCTTGCCGTAGCCTTCGATGCGCTCCTTCAGCCAGCCGGCCTCTTCGGGGTTGGAAATATGCATGTATTGAAGCGCAAAAGTGCCGCAATAGGTACGCTGCACGATGGCCATGATTTCGTTCATCGTGGCGACTTCGAGGCCGAGGACGTTGTCGATAAAGATCGGGCGGTCCATGTCAGCGGCGGTGAAGCCGTAGGATTTTGGATCAAGCTCAGGATGCGGGGTGTTTTCACGCATGCCCAGCGGGTCGAGGTCCGCAATCAAGTGCCCGCGAATACGGTAGGCACGGATAATCATCAAGGCGCGGATACTATCGAGGACAGCGGCGCGGACCTGTGCCTCATCCAGTTCCACACCCTTTTCAGTCGCTTTTTCTTTGATCTTCTTGCCAGCCGCCTCAGGCTCGGCTGGCCATTGGCCATCAAGGGCGGCTGTCAGATCATCGGCAGGGGCAGGGGGCCAATCGGTTCGGGCCCAGCTTGGACCTGTCGCCTCGGCCCTGGCATCTGCCGGGGCATCGCCCAGCGACCGAAAGAAGGCCTGCCAGCTTTCATCGACCGCACCGGGATTGTCGGCGTAGCGGGCATAGAGCTGTTCTACGTATTCGGCGTTATGCCCTTGCAGGAATGAGGAGGCGTGAAAGGCGTCGTTGGGGGATTGGTCTGTCATGAGGGGACCTCACTGCGTTGCCGATGTTGCGGTCCCGGGTCAGGCCCGGGACGGTTTGTGTCGTATGGCGCGCCCCGGATCCGATCCGGGGCTTCGCCGTCATTTTCCAATCGCTTCCAGCACAGCCTCGCCCAGTGTTGCCGGGCTGTCGGCCACCACGATCCCAGCGGATTTCATCGCTTCGATCTTGCTTTCCGCGTCGCCTTTGCCGCCTGCCACAATCGCACCGGCGTGGCCCATGCGGCGGCCCGGAGGGGCTGTGCGTCCGGCGATGAAACCCGCCGTGGGCTTCCAGCGGCCCTTTTTCTTCTGGGCAGTCAGGAATTCGGCGGCTTCTTCCTCGGCGGAACCGCCGATTTCGCCGATCATAATCATCGAATGCGTTTCATCGTCGTCCAGGAACATATCCAGCACGTCGATATGTTCGGTCCCTTTGATGGGGTCGCCACCGATGCCGACGGCGGTGGACTGGCCCAAGCCACTGTCAGACGTCTGCTTGACGGCCTCATAGGTCAGTGTGCCGGAACGGGATACAACGCCGACCGAGCCGCGTTTATGAATGTGGCCGGGCATGATGCCGATTTTGCAGGCATCCGGCGTGATGACACCGGGGCAGTTGGGGCCGATCAGGCGCGAAGCGGACCCTTCGAGCGCCTTTTTGACCTTCATCATGTCCAGCACCGGGATGCCCTCGGTGATGCAGATGATCAGCTCCATCTCAGCGTCGATGGCTTCAAGAATTGAATCCGCTGCGAAGGGCGGTGGGACGTAGATCACTGATGCGTTGGCTTGCGTTTTGGCTTTCGCCTCATGGACCGAGTTGAAGATAGGCAGGTCCAGATGGGTCTGACCGCCCTTGCCGGGGGTCACGCCGCCGACCATCTTGGTGCCGTAAGCAATCGCCTGTTCAGAGTGGAATGTCCCCTGCGACCCGGTGAGGCCCTGACAGATGACTTTTGTGTTTTCGTTTACGAGAATGGCCATGTTGGTGGCTCCTTAAATCTTTTCATCGCGGTGGGTTGCACCCACCCTGCGGGATCAACCTTTGACAGCCTTCACGATCTTCTGGGCGCCATCTTTCAGATCATCCGCCGCGATCACGTCCACGTCGGAGTTGTTGATGATGTCTTTGCCTTTTTCGACGTTCGTGCCTTCCAGACGGACGACCAGCGGGACCTTCAGGCCCACCTCTTTCACAGCGGCAATGACGCCTTCGGCGATGACGTCGCAGCGCATGATGCCGCCGAAGATGTTGACAAGGATGCCTTTGACGTTCGGGTCGGATGTGATGATCTTGAAGGCCTCGGTGACCTTTTCCTTGGTCGCACCGCCGCCCACATCAAGGAAGTTTGCGGGCTCAGCCCCGTAAAGTTTGATGATGTCCATCGTGGCCATGGCGAGGCCCGCGCCATTGACCATGCAGCCGATTTCGCCGTCAAGCGCGATGTAGTTGAGATCGAACTTGGAGGCGGCGAGTTCCTTGGGGTCTTCTTCCGTTTCATCCCGCAGGGCGGCGACATCGGCGTGGCGGTAGACCGCGTTGCCGTCGAAGGCGACTTTGGCGTCGAGGACCTTGAGGTCGCCGCCGTCGGTGACGATCAGCGGGTTGATTTCGAGCATCTCCATGTCTTTTTCAACGAAGGCTTTATAGAGGTTGCCCATCAGTGCGACGCATTGCTTGACCTGATTGCCGGTGAGGCCAAGGGCGAAGGCGACGCGACGGCCATGGAACGGCTGATAGCCAGTGGCAGGATCAACGGTGAAGTTCAGGATTTTTTCGGGGGTCGAGGCCGCGACTTCTTCGATGTCCATGCCGCCCTCGGTCGAGCAGACGAAACCGATGCGGCTGGTGGCGCGATCGACAAGCAGGGCAAGGTACATTTCCGTTTCAATGCCGGAGCCGTCCTCGATGTAGATGCGGTTGACCTGCTTGCCTGCGGGGCCTGTCTGATGCGTGATCAAGGTGCGGCCCAGCATCCTTTTGGCTTCTGTTGCGGCTTCTTCGACTGACTTGGCCAGGCGCACACCGCCGGCTTCGCCTGCGTCGGCCTCTTTGAATTTACCTTTGCCGCGGCCACCGGCGTGGATCTGCGCCTTGACGACCCAAAGCGGGCCGTCCATTTCGCCAGCGGCGGTCTTGGCATCCTCAGCGCGGGTGACAGGGCGACCGTCGGACACGGGCGCGCCATAACTGCGCAACAGAGCTTTGGCCTGATATTCGTGAATATTCATGGGGACAATTCCAATTTGGCTACGGTTGGTTGCAGCTAAACATGGAAAATTCCTAGATTCTAAGTGAAAATTGCCAAATTGGCGGAAAATCGAACATTTGTGATCACAGAAAATTTTAGTGTGATCACAAATCTGCTATGGTGGCCGAATTCTCTAACTTTAATGAGTTTTTCAGGATTCGCGATGATGATAGCAAGGGTGGCATGAGAAAACCTGCTCCAACCTGGGCCGTCGTCGCGACGGTCGATGAACCGCCCGCCTTGGTGCAGGCGTTTGTTGCCTGGTATCTTTCCTTGGGGGCGGCGCAGGTCTTTCTTTACTGCGACCGGCCCGATGACCCTGTGCAGCCGATGCTGGCGCATTTGGCAAGGGTGATTGTTGTGCCTTGTGATGCCGCACATTGGTTGCGGCTGGGCAAGAGCCGCCCGCGCCGCCATGAGGTGCGGCAAGTGCGCAATGCGCAGGATGCTGACGCTCGTGCCTCGACCGACTGGATCCTGCATTGCGATGCGGACGAATTTGTCTGGCCGGGGCGACCGGTGGCCGATGTTCTTGGCGGCGTCTTGCCGGATACGGACTGTCTGGTCTTGCCGGTTGCGGAACGGGTGCAGGGCCCGGATGGACCGGGTGCAAGCATCTTCTCGGGAGCGTTCCGGCGCCCCTTCCGGGAGCGTGATGCGAAAGGCCGGCAGCTTTTTGGCCGTGACTATGACCTGACCTATCGCGGGCTGACAGGTCATGCCCAGGGCAAGGCCGTTGTGCGTCGGGGCCGGTCATTGCGGATGTCGATCCATCGCCCAAGACCGGCAAGAAAAGGCGAAGAGATCACAACGGAGCGGGCCGAAGTGGATGCGCTTGAACTGCTCCATTTTGAAGGGCTGACACCGGCCCATTGGGACTTCAAACTGGCCCGCATGGTGCATGCTCTGGCCGAACGTGACGGCATGCCACCGTCGCAACACCGGCGCAGGCAGGCCAATGCGCTTATTGCTGCGCCAGAAAGACCCGCTTCAGTCCATCAGCGGCTGAAATGCCCGGACCCGCAAACGATTAAGATATTGAAGTCCCATGGGTTGTGGGCAGATCGGGCCTTTGATCCGGCGCCCTTGGTTGCGCAGTATTTCCCGGACCACCCCTTTGATCCCAGCCGCGCGGCGATAGATCGCTGGCTGCGCGACGAAAAGCAGGGGATCATTTCCTATCTGCAGGGATGACGGGCAACAAAAAAGGGCCGCCGGGAGGGCGACCCTTTCGAGGAATAGCATAGAAAAAGGCTTAGGTCAGGCTGTCGTCGATGCCCTTGCATGCTGCAACCAGCCCTTTGACCGCGTCCACGGACTTGTCAAACATCGCTTGCTCTGCCTTGTTCATCTTGATCTCGACCACACGCTCGATCCCGCCAGCGCCGATGATCGTGGGGACGCCAACATAAAAGCCATTCAGCCCGTAAGCCCCGTCAACATGGGCTGCACTGGGAAGCAGGCGTTTCTGATCTTTCAGATAGGCTTCGGCCATCTCGATCGCCGACGTGGCAGGCGCATAGAACGCAGAGCCGGTTTTCAGCAGGCCGACGATTTCTGCACCGCCATCGCGGGTGCGCTGCACGATGGCGTCGAGCTTGTCCTGGGTGGTCCAGCCCATCTCGACCAGATCTGGCAAGGGAATACCGGCGACAGTGGAATAGCGTGTCAGTGGCACCATCGTGTCTCCGTGCCCGCCCAGCACGAAGGCAGTGACGTCGCGCATGGAAACGTTGAATTCCTCGGCCAGGAAGTGGCGGAAACGCGCAGAATCCAGAACACCGGCCATGCCGCAGACCTTTGCGGTCGGCAGCCCAGAAAATTCGCGCAAGGCCCAGACCATGGCGTCCAGCGGGTTGGTGATGCAGATGACAAAAGCATCAGGCGCGTGCGCGGCGATACCTTCGCCAACCGATTTCATGACCTTGAGGTTGATTCCCAAGAGATCATCGCGCGACATGCCAGGCTTTCGCGCGACGCCAGCGGTGACGATGCACACATCTGCGCCAGCAATTTCAGCGTAGTCGTTTGTGCCCTTCAGGGCGACATCGATGCCCGAGACGGGGCCGCTTTCAGCGATATCAAGGGCTTTGCCGCGTGCGATGTCGCCCTCTTCTGCGATGTCGAACATGATGATGTCGCCGAGTTCTTTGACAGATGCGAGGTGCGCAAGCGTGCCGCCGATCTGTCCGGCGCCGATAAGGGCAATCTTGGGTCTGGCCATTGAAACAGGTCCTTTGGTGATTTGTCGTTCGGCGCATTGGGTAAGACTTTGCAGCCCCGCGTGCAAGAGTGCCGCGTCGCGGCATAAGCCCGACTGTGATGGTCAAGCCGCGGTTAAACCGCTAACGAGACGTGAATGAAGGACAAATCGGAACGCCGCTGTGATAGAGTTTGGATGGCAATTCTTTGTGGTCGGTGTCCCTGCGGTCATATTCGGGGGCATTTCAAAGGGCGGTTTTGGGTCCGGCGCGGCATTTGTCGCAGGTGCGATTCTGGCGCTCGTGGTGCCGCCCGGCGCCGCGCTGGGAATTGTTCTGCCGCTGTTCATGCTGGTCGATGCGGCCACGCTGAAACCCTATTGGGGCAAATGGCACTGGCCCTCTGCGAAGGGTCTGATCATTGGCGCTGTGCCCGGCGTTGTGATGGCCGCCTGGTTATATACATCGGTTGATGCCGACGTCTTTCGACTGTTGATCGGGGCAATCAGTCTGGCTTTCGTGGCCTATCAATGGTCGCGCGCATTGGGATGGCTCAGCGTGAAGCAGGTGCCGTTCTCTGCGCCATTGGCCTGGTTTGCGGGCATGGTGAGCGGGTTCACCAGCTTTGTCAGCCATGCGGGCGGGCCGCCCTCAGCTGTTTTTCTGCTGTCGCAGGGGCTTGGCAAGACCGCCTTTCAGGCCACAACTGTGGTTGTCTTTTGGGCGGTAAACTGGATGAAGGCCGTGCCTTATGCGTTTCTGGGCATCTTTAGCTGGGACACGATCATGGGCAGCGCATTTCTTGCGCCCTTTGCGTTGTTGGGGGCATGGATCGGAGTGCGGGCGCATCATCTGGTTCCCGAAAGGCTGTTTTTCGGGCTGACATATGTTTTGCTTGTCTTAACGGGGGTCCGGCTTATCTGGGTTGCACTGGCATAAACCGGACCCCTGTTTCAGCTTTGGGTGTCGAAATTCGCCAGAGGTTCGTTGAGGTACTGAAACGCCTGGCCCGCCGCGACCAGACAGGTTGGCCCACCGGGGCGTGTGACCGTGATGGTCCATGATCCGGTGTCCATCGAGGCAAAAACCTCAACGACCGAGTTGTCGCTGGCCAAGCCGATGGATTGCCGGCTTTCGCCATAGCTTTGCGCTAATCGTTCGACCACCAGCGCGCGATCTGCGCAATTGCGTGACTGTGCCGGTAATTGCTGCGCGGCGAGCATCATCGCGCCGATCCCGAATGTCATCAGAATAAATGTACGTTTCATTTGGCTTTCCCCTTTGCGAAACGGATCGCGGCGAAAGGCGGCGACCTAGCAAGTGGATGAAATTGTCCGGGTAATTTGCGCGAAATTGGTTAACACACCGTAACGGTTGGGTTTGCTGCGACGCGGCATTTATGCCTTGAATGATCCGCCAAAATCTGGCGTTGTTTGCGCAATTTTATTGCGAGGAAGATTCGATGCATGACCGCCCTTACCGATCCGCCCTTTATATTCCGGGTTCCAAAAACCGGGCGTTGGACAAGGCGCGCGGGCTGCCCGTCGATGTAATCCTGTTTGATCTGGAGGATGCGGTGGCGCCCGATGCGAAAGCGGAGGCCCGCGATACCCTGAATGCCGCTTTGGCCGAAGGCGGCTATGGCGCGCGCCTGCGGATTGTGCGGATCAATGGGCTTGATACGCAGTGGGGTGCGGCGGATGCCGCTGCCGTGGCCGCGATGAATTGCGATGCGATCTTGTTGCCGAAAGTGAACAGTCCGGCGGATGTGGACGCGCTGGCGGCCTTGGTGCCCGATCTGCCGATCTGGGCGATGATGGAGACACCGCAGGGGGTCTTGAATGCTGAGAGCATCGCGGCCCATCCAAGAATTGCGGGTTTCGTGCTGGGGACGAATGATCTGGCGAAGGATCTGAATTCACTCAGCCGAGCCGCGCTGATAATGTCTTTGCAGCATTGCTTGCTGGCGGCGAAGGCAGCGGGGATTGTGGCGCTCGACGGCGTGTATAATGCGTTCAAGGATGAGGACGGCCTGCGCGCTGAATGCGAAGAGGGCCGCGACATGGGATTTGACGGCAAGACGCTGATCCACCCCGCACAGGTCGCCATTGCAAATGCGGCCTTTGGCCCGGCGGAGGATGAGATTGATCTGGCGCGCCGTCAGATTGCGGCATTCGAAGCGGCAGAGGCCGAAGGCCAGGGCGTGGCTGTGGTGGATGGCCGCATCGTTGAGAACTTGCATATTGTCACCGCACGCGCGACCTTGGCGAAAGCTGACGCTATTGCCGCATTGGAGACGACATGACACTATTGATTGCAGGCGTTGCCCTTTGGTGGGTGGCGCATTTATTCAAACGGCTGGCACCGGGGCCACGGGCGAAACTGGGTGAGCCGGGCAAGGGGCTGGTTGCGGTTCTGCTCGTTGTCAGTGTTATCTTGATGGCGCTGGGCTATCGCGCGGCAGATGGCGCGGTTTTCTGGATCCGCAACCCGATGTGGGTCGGGATCAATAACCTGCTGATGATTGTCGCCTTCTATTTCTTTGCGGCAAGCGCTGCCCAAGGTGCGAAAATCTGGCTTGGTACGAAAGTCCGCCACCCGCAGCTCACAGCTATTTCGATCTGGGCAGTCGCGCATTTGCTGGTGAATGGCGATACGCCGTCGTTCATTCTTTTCGGTGGGCTGCTGGCATGGGCAATTGTGGAAATTCTGGTCATCAACGCGCAGGAAGGATTGTGGGAGCGGCCAGAGCGCGCGCCTGCGAGAAAAGAAGTGGTGGCGATTGTGGTGACGCTCGTTGTAACCGTCGTGGTCATGGGCGTTCACTTTGCGCTGGGCGTCACACCCTGGGGATGAGCCGATGAAGATATATCGTTTTCTGGCCGAGGACGACACGTCGGCCTTTTGCCATAAGGTGTCAGAGGCCTTGTCCAAGGGGTGGGAGCTTTATGGTGACCCGACCTATGCCTATGATCAGGCAAATGGCGTGATGCGGTGTGGGCAGGCGGTGACAAAGGATATCGACACACCCTATTCCAGGGACATGAAGTTGGGCCAGCAATGAGCAAGACGAACGCGGGCCGGTTCTTTGAAGATTACACCCTCGGCGAAGTGATTGCGCACGCCGTCCCGCGCACGATTTCGGGTGGAGAGCGGGCGATGTATCACGCGCTCTATCCCGCACGTGGGGCGCTTTATTCGTCGGATGAATTTGCGCGCGCCTGCGGTTTGCCAGCTTCACCCATGGATGACCTGATCACGTTTCACACAGTGTTTGGCAAGACTGTGCCGGATGTGTCGCTCAATGCGGTGGCCAATCTGGGCTATGCCGAGGGGCGCTGGCTGCGCCCCGTTTACCCCGGTGACACGCTGGTGTCGCAATCCGAGGTGATTGGGGTCAAGCAAAACTCCAACGGGAAATCCGGCGTTGTCTGGGTACGGACAACGGGGCGCAATCAGCAGGGCGAAGAGGTGCTGAGCTATGTGCGTTGGGTGATGGTGCGCAAGCGCGACGTAACCCCCGCGCCCGAAGCGGTGATCCCTGAGTTGGCGGTTGCGGTTGCGGCCTGCGATATCGTTGTACCGGATGGATTGTCATTTGACCGCTACGATTTTGCTTTGTCAGGAGAGCCACATCGTCTGCGCGACTATGCTGTGGGAGAGGTGATCGACCATGTGGATGGTGTGACCATCGAAGAGGCCGAACATATGTTGGCCACCCGCCTGTGGCAGAACACGGCGAAGGTGCATTTTGATGCGACCAACCGGCCTGATGGCAAGCGGTTGATCTATGGGGGGCATGTGATTTCACTGGCCCGCGCGCTGTCGTTCAACGGGTTGGCCAACGCACAGATGATTGTGGCGCTGAATGGCGGCGCGCATGCCAATCCCTGCTTTGCTGGCGATACCTTGCGGGCGTGGTCCGAGGTGCTGGATGTGGCAGAGATTGACGCTCCCGGTGTCGGCGCGATCCGGCTGCGGCTGGTGGCGACCAGGGGGGCGGCGGGAGTTCTGCGCGAGGAAGATGGCAAGTACCATCAGGATGTCTTGCTTGATCTGGATTATTGGGCGCTGATGCCGGTTTAGGGTTTTGGCTAGGGATGATTCCCAGTCGCACCCGGTTTGTGATCACACTTTTTCAACGTGTGATCACAAATTCCCAAAACTTGTCCCGCCGCAGTACTTTTTCACACCCTGATCACCCTGCCGGACGTGACACTGCGCTCGTTTTAGTGCAGAAAGATGCGCAAAGGCGTCGTCTTGGCGACGACGGATGCCAACGAAGGGAACAGCTATGGCCGATGTGAACCGGGGCGATCGCCCGCTTTCACCGCATTTGACGATCTATCGTCCGCAATGGACGTCGATGTCCTCAATTCTGGTCCGCATCACTGGCAACGCACTGATTGTTGCGGCACTGCTGATCGTCTGGTGGTTCGTTGCTGCCGCGGCGGGGCCAGAGGCGTTTGCGACCGCCAATGGGTTCGTGACCAGTTGGTTTGGTGATCTGGTCATGATGTTGTCGTTGCTGGGCCTTTGGTATCACCTTCTGGGCGGTTTGCGTCACCTGGTTTGGGACAGCGGGCGCATGCTTGATGTCGACAAATCTGAAATGGCGGCGCAGATGATGGTGGTGCTTTCGGTGCTGCTGACCATCTTTACCGTGATCGTTTTATAAGGGGGTAGCGCAATGGCATTTCTGACTGACCGTAAGCGCGCCGCTGGCATGGGTTCCGCCAAGACCGGGACCGAGCATCACTGGCAGATGATGGTCACTTCTGTTGCGTTGCTGATCCTGACGCCGCTCTTTGTTTTTACCTTCGGTGCCATCCTTGGGTCGCCTTATGAAGAAGTGATCGCCTATTACCAGCGGCCGTTCCCGGCGGTGGTTGCGATCCTGACCTTGCTGGTTGGCTTATTTCATTACCGATTGGGCGTTCAGACCTTGATCGAGGATTATGTCCATGGTTTCGCCCGCAAAGCGGCGATCATCGGCATGATCTGCCTGTCCTATGCGGCGGCGGCCTTTGCGATCTTCGCAATCATCCGCATCGCCCTTTAATCCCACCGGAGCTTTTTACTGATGGCTGCTTACGAATATGAAACGCATACCTATGACGCGATTGTTGTAGGGGCTGGGGGTGCCGGGCTGCGGGCAACGCTGGGTCTGGCCGAACAGGGGTTGCGCACCGCTTGTATCACCAAGGTTTTTCCCACCCGGTCGCACACGGTTGCGGCACAAGGTGGTATTGCCGCGTCTCTGGGCAATATGGGCCCCGATAGCTGGCAATGGCATATGTATGACACGGTGAAGGGCTCTGACTGGTTGGGTGACACCGACGCGATGGAGTATCTGGCGCGCGAAGCCCCCAAGGCGGTCTACGAACTGGAGCATTACGGCGTCCCGTTCAGCCGGACCGAAGAGGGCAAGATCTACCAGCGACCGTTCGGTGGTCACACCACCGAGTTTGGCGAAGGCCCTGCCGTGCAGCGCACCTGCGCCGCGGCTGACCGCACCGGCCACGCGATCCTGCACACACTTTACGGGCAATCGCTGAAACAACAGGCCGAGTTTTATATCGAATATTTCGCGCTTGATCTGATCATGTCGGACGATGGCATCTGTCAGGGTGTCATTGCATGGAAGCTGGACGACGGCACTATGCATGTGTTCAACGCCAAGACCGTTGTGCTGGCAACGGGTGGGTATGGCCGCGCCTATTTCAGCGCCACATCCGCCCATACCTGCACTGGTGACGGCGGCGGCATGGTGGCCCGTCAGGGTCTGCCCTTGCAGGATATGGAGTTTGTCCAGTTCCACCCCACAGGCATTTATGGTGCGGGCTGCCTGATCACCGAAGGCGCCCGTGGCGAAGGCGGCTATCTGACCAACTCTGAAGGCGAGCGGTTCATGGAACGCTATGCGCCCAATTACAAAGACCTAGCCCCGCGCGACTATGTCAGCCGCTGCATGACGATGGAAATTCGCGAAGGGCGCGGTGTGGGTGCGGGTGGCGATCATATCAGCCTCAACCTCAACCACTTGCCCAAAGAAGCGCTGGCGGAACGTCTGCCCGGTATTTCGGAAAGTGCGCGGATCTTTGCGGGTGTCGATGTAACCAAAGAGGCGATCCCGGTGATCCCGACCGTCCACTATAACATGGGCGGTATTCCGACGAACTATTATGGTGAGGTGCTGAACCCCACCAAGAAAGACCCCAACCGTGTTGTGCCCGGCCTCATGGCCGTGGGTGAGGCGGGCTGTGCCTCAGTTCACGGGGCGAACCGTCTGGGGTCGAACAGTTTGATTGACCTTGTGGTCTTTGGCCGCGCCGCTGCGATCCGCGCGGGTGAGGTCGTGGACCGCGATGCCCCGAACCCAACGCTGAATCAGGCGTCAGTTGATCAGTGCTTTGACCGGTTTGACGGGCTGCGACATGCAAAAGGCGCCGTCGGGACTGCTGAGTTGCGCCTCGAGATGCAAAAGGCGATGCAGGCCGATGCGGCGGTGTTCCGCACTGACAAGACCTTGGCCGAGGGCGTCAAGAAGATGACAGCGATCGCGAAGAAGATGGACGATATTTCCGTCACAGATCGCAGTCTTGTGTGGAACAGCGACCTGATGGAAACGCTGGAACTGACCAACCTGATGCCGAACGCACTGGCCACGATTGTCGGTGCTGAAGCACGCAAGGAAAGCCGCGGCGCACATGCGCACGAGGATTATGCGGCGCGCGACGATGAAAAATGGCGTGTCCACACCATCAGTCACGTCAAGGACGCAAAGGTCAAGCTAAGCTACCGCCCCGTCATCACCGAAGGGCTCACAAGCGAGGCCGAGGGCGGTATTTCCGAGGCCAGGATCGCGCCGAAAGAACGGACATTCTGATGCGTTTGGGGATCCCCCTTGTTGCGGCTTTGACGCTGCTTGCAGGTTGCGAGCAGGATCTTGGCATGGCCGGCGACATGTTGGCCCGCGATGCCGCCAAAGGTGTGGTCAATAGTGCCGTCCAGGCCCGGTTTCCCGGTGTGGATGCACGGCCCCTGACGGATTGCATTATCGACAATGCATCCTCGGCTGAGATCATCCAGATTGCCGAGGGCGCGATTGTAGGGGCCAATCAGGCGACGACAAATCTGATCGTCAGGATTGCGGAGCGACCCGAAACTGTGCGCTGTACAGTCAACAAATCCTTGGGGCTGAACCTGTGATGCGCTCGGTTGTTCTTTTGAGTGCGGCGCTTGTCACGGCCTGCACCCCTATGTCACCTGAACGGGCGGCGGATCGCTGTGAAGAACGCGCCCGCGCGGCGCAAGGTCCGCAGATCGGGCTGACGCTTGGCGCCAATAGCGACAGCGGGGCCTTCGCCAGCGGCAGCATCGGCATCAGTGCTGATGCGATCCGCGGGCGTGATCCTGTCGCGGTCTATGAAAGCTGCGTCTTCAATCTAACCGGTGAACTCCCCATTCGGCCACCGCGTTTGCGCGACATGTAAGGTTTTGGGGCGCAGGCCCCGACGGAAGGAACGAAAAATGGTACAACTCACACTTCCCAAAAATTCCCGCATGACCGTGGGAAAGACCTGGCCCAAGCCGGAAGGGGCGACCAATCTGCGAAAAGTGCAGATCTACCGTTGGAACCCGGATGACGGCAAGAACCCGCAGCTGGATACGTATTTTGTCGATATGGATAATTGCGGCCCGATGGTGCTGGACGCGCTGATCAAGATCAAGAACGAGATCGACCCGACGATGACCTTCCGCCGCTCTTGCCGCGAGGGGATTTGTGGGTCCTGCGCGATGAATATCGACGGGATCAACACGCTGGCCTGCATCTATGGCATGGATGAAGTCAAAGGCGACGTGAAGATCTACCCGCTGCCCCATATGCCGGTCATCAAGGACCTGATCCCGGATTTGACCCATTTTTATGCGCAGCACGCCTCGATCATGCCGTGGCTGGAAACCAAGACGAACCGTCCCGCAAAAGAGTGGAAGCAGTCGATCGAGGACCGCAAGAAACTGGATGGCCTTTATGAATGCGTGATGTGCGCGTCATGTTCAACCTCTTGCCCGTCCTATTGGTGGAACGGTGATCGGTATCTCGGGCCGGCTGCCTTGTTGCACGCCTACCGCTGGATCATTGACAGCCGTGATGAGGCCACGGGCGAGCGGCTGGATCAGCTCGAAGATCCGTTCAAGCTTTATCGCTGCCATACGATCATGAATTGCTCAAAGACCTGTCCGAAGGGGCTGAACCCGGCAAAGGCGATCGCACATATCAAGAGCATGATGGTTGAGCGAGTGGTCTGACCCGTCGAAGATAGTGTTTTGACGGTCAGTAGAGGGGGCTGTCTGCCCCCCGCTGCGCTCCCCCCGAGGATATTTATGGGCCAATAATAACGAATTGTTAACTCTGCCCCAGAAAGATGGCTGCGCGGAACAGGCGGGGACGCCGATGACCGTGGCCGGTAATGACCGGTGAGGCCCGTCTCAAAAGGCGGGCCTCTGAACTTATTATTGGCCCATAAATATCCTGGGGGAGACCCGAAGGGGCGGGGGCAAAGCCCCTCTTGACCTCTAGGTAAATGCTGCCGTCAAAGCGATTTCTACCATGTCGCCAAAGGACCGCTCGCGATCTTCTGCGGGCAGGGCTTCGTGGGTGATCAGGTGGTCACTGACTGTCAGGACCGCCAATGCGCGCCGCCCGTATCTTGCCGCCAGATTATAAAGTTCAGCGGCCTCCATCTCGACCCCGAGTATCCCGTGGCGCATCATCTGTTCGTTCAGGTCGGGGCGTTCGTCATAGAAAACATCGGACGAATAAATGCCTCCGACATGTGTGGCGACGCCCTTGGCCCTGGCGGCGGCGGCGGCGGCGGACAACAAGCCGTAATCGGCGCAAGGTGCAAAGTTCAGTTCCTTGAAGATCCCCCGCGACGGTGTGGACAATGAAGAGGCGGTCATTGCCAGAATTACATCGCGAATGCCCACGGAATCTTGCATGCCGCCGCAGGACCCTATGCGGATCAGCGTCTGCGCATCACAGTCCCTGATGAGCTCATTGGCGTAGATCGAGAGGGATGGCATTCCCATCCCTGACCCCTGAATGGTCACCGGGTTCCCGTTCCAGGTGCCTGTAAAGCCAAACATACCACGCACCTCATTGATGCAGCGCGCATCCTGAAGAAAAGTTTCAGCCGCCCATTTGGCACGATAGGGGTCACCTGGCATAAGCACCGTTGGTGCGATGTCGCCTTTTTCAGCGCCGATGTGGATGGTCATTCTGGATGTCCTTCGTGGTTTGAAGGCCAGCTTAGGTCGGTGCGCCGCAAGGGGAAAGCCGGATTTTCATGTCGTCGGGCGAAACCCAGTCTGAAGAATCCGCATTGGACCAATCGGGCCGGCGCAAACTATTCTGCCGCGACGGACCCTGGATCGACCAGCATCACGATATCGCCCATGATCTTGTTCAGCTTGAAATCCTTTGGTGTGTAGACCTTTGCGACACCCATCGCGCGCAACTCGACTGCATCGTCGTCGGGAATAATGCCGCCCGCGATGACGGGGATATGGGTCAGCCCCACTGCGGCGAGCCTGTTCATCACGTCGCGAACCAAGGGGATGTGCGACCCCGACAGGATTGACAGGCCGATGACGTGAACATCACCTTCTTGCGCTGCCGTCACGATTTCCTCGGGTGTCAGGCGGATGCCTTGGTAGTCGATCTCCATACCGCAGTCGCGTGCCCGCGCGGCGATCTGTTCGGCCCCGTTTGAATGCCCGTCCAGCCCCGGTTTGCCGACAAGGAACTTCAGGCGGCGGCCAAGGGCCGCACTGACCAGATCAACCTGGTCGCGCAGGTCTTCCAGTCCTTCGGTGCGGTTTGACGGGTTGCTGCTGACGCCGGTCGGCGCGCGATACTGCCCAAATTCGTCGCGGATCACGTCGGCCCATTCGCCGGTTGTGACCCCAGCGCGCGCGCAGGCGATTGATGGGGGCAGGATGTTGCTGCCGTCTCTGGCCGCAGAGCGAAGGTCTGTCAGGGCCAGCTTCACGGCACCGCTGTCCCGGTCAGCCTTCCATTCAGCCAGCCTGCGCAACTGGTCGGCCTCGGCCTTTGGGTCGGACACCATGATGGCATCGTCCCCGGCGGTCAGGGGGGAAGGTTCGCCCGTTTGCCATTTGTTGACACCAACAACGGTTGTATCTCCCTGCTCGATCCCGCCGATGCGGGCGGCGTTGCTTTCAACCAGCCGTGATTTCATATAGGCGATGGCCCCAACGGCCCCGCCCATGTCATCAATTTGAGCCAGTTCAGCCCGCGCACCGTCTTTGAGTGCGTTGACCTTGCGGTCAATTGCGGGATTGCCGTCAAACAGATCGTCGAATTCCAGCAAATCGGTCTCATAGGCCAAGATCTGCTGCATCCGCAGTGACCACTGTTGGTCCCAGGGGCGGGGCAGGCCCAATGCCTCATTCCAGGCGGGCAATTGCACCGCGCGGGCGCGGGCGTTTTTGGACAGGGTGACGGCCAGCGTTTCCAACAGAATGCGGTAGACGTTGTTTTCGGGTTGCTGTTCGGTCAGCCCAAGAGAATTGACTTGCACACCATAGCGAAAACGCCGGTACTTGGCATCTTCAACGCCGTATCGTGTCGCGCAGATCTCATCCCATAGCTCGACGAAGGCGCGCATTTTGCACAGTTCAGTCACAAAACGGATGCCGGCGTTCACGAAGAACGAAATGCGGCCGACCATGGCAGGGAAATGTTCGGCGGGAACCTTGCCTTTGAGGTCATCCAATACGGCGGTGGCGGTGGCGAGCGCGAAGGCCAGTTCTTCCTCGGGTGTCGCGCCTGCTTCTTGCAGGTGATAGGAGCAGACGTTCATCGGGTTCCATTTGGGCAGGTGTTCGCGGGTGTAGGCCGCCACATCGGTAATCATCCGCAGCGATGGTTCCGGCGGGCAGATGTAGGTGCCGCGTGAAAGGTATTCCTTGATGATGTCGTTTTGCACGGTCCCTTGCAGGGCGCTGATGTCCGCACCCTGTTCTTCGGCCACCGCGATATAGAGGGAGAGCAACCATGGCGCTGTCGCATTGATCGTCATCGAGGTGTTCATCTGATCAAGCGGGATATCTTTGAACAGCGCGCGCATGTCGCCCAGGTGGCTGACGGGAACGCCGACCTTGCCGACCTCGCCCTTGGCCAGCACGTGATCGCTGTCATAGCCCGTCTGCGTCGGCAGATCGAAGGCGACCGACAGGCCGGTCTGCCCTTTCGCAAGATTGCCCCGATAAAGCGCATTGGAGGCCGCAGCGGTCGAATGACCGGCGTAGGTCCGAAACAGCCAGGGGCGATCTTTCTGCGGTTGCGACATGTGCGGCTCTCCTGAATCAGTCTGCGCAATTAAATTACACGAGTTGTTGTTTATCGGACATTTTATGGCGCTGTCAATTCGCTGCGTTGCGGCATGATGGGATTTACGCGGGCGCAGTTCCCTGTCACCTTCGCGCCATGACGCAAACGATTTCAATGCCGATCTGGGTGTTCGTTCTGATGGTCCTGTTCGCCGCAGTGACCTTTGCCTCGCATTTTCTTTTTCCGTCTGTGCGCTGGTTTTTCCGCAAACGGGCAGAGCGGGTGATTGCGCGGGTTAACAAGAGGCTGCAACGTCCCATCGAGCCGTTCAAACTGGCGCGGCGCTATGACATGATCCAGCGGCTGATCTATGACCCGGAAGTAACGCAGGCGATCGTGGACCATGCGCGCAAAGAGAAGGTTCCCGAGAATGTGGCGTTTGAACAGGCCCGGCGCTATGCGCGTGAAATTGTTCCGGGCTTTTCGGCGACCGCGTATTTCAGCTTTGGCATCAGGCTCGCCCGGTGGCTGTCGAAATCGCTTTACCGCATCAAACTGGGGACGTTTGACAGAAAGCGCCTGGAAGAAATTGACCCCGATGCGACCGTCATCTTTGTGATCAACCATCGCAGTAACATGGATTACGTGCTGGTGACCTATCTGGCTGCAAATGCCGGGGCGTTGTCATATGCGGTGGGTGAATGGGCACGGGTCTGGCCATTGTCCGCGATTATCCGGGCGATGGGCGCATATTTTATCCGCCGCAAGTCACGCGGCGCGCTTTATCGTCGGGTTTTGGCCCGATATGTGCAGATGGCAACGCGCGGCGGGGTCAGCCAGGCGGTGTTTCCAGAGGGCGGGTTGAGCCTGAACGGGCTGTTGGCCCCACCGCGCATGGGCCTGTTGAACTACGTTGTGGATGGGTTCGACCCAGCGGTGCGCGAAGTCATCTTCGTGCCTGTGGCTGTGAATTATGACCGGGTGCTGGAAGATACGATCCTGATCGCCGCCGATAAATCGGGCAATCGCAAGTTCAAGCCTTCGCTGGGCCGGGTTTTTTGGCGGGTGGCCCGTCATGCCGGGCTGCGTCTGACCGGGCGGTTTCGCGGGTTCGGCGTCGCTTCGGTCAGTTTTGGCGCGCCGCTTGAGCTGTCAAAGTTTCATGTGGATGCCGGTCAGGACCTGACCGAGCAGCTTGCCGGTGAGCTGATGAAGCGGATTGCCGATGTAACCCCGGTCGTCGGTGTGCCATTGGTTGCCCGGCATGTTCTGCAAGACGCACCGGTTCAAACCGCCGACCTGGAGGCGTCAGTCGCCCGGTCAATCGCGTCATTGAAGAACCGTAACTTGCCCTGTCCGACCCGTGCGGCACACGAGGTGGTACAGGACGCTCTCAGCCGGTTGCGCGCGCGCGACCTGATTGCCCAGACCGATGAAGGAATATCAGCAACGGCGCGCGGCCATGATGTTCTGACATTCTACGCCAATTCGATCGCGCATCATTTTGATGCAGTCGCAGCAAACTCGGGCGATTTTTCTGCGGTTGCAGAGTAATTAAATTACAAAATATGACTTATGTGGGTTGCAAAGTTACTTTGCGATCGCATATTCAGTCTCTAGCGCCGCCGATTCTGCGGTGCGGCAACTACGGAACCAGAGTGATGGAGACTGAGATGGCCCTCGACCAAACCGGCTACGCGGCCCCCGAGAAAGACCTGTATGAAGTGGGCGAGATGCCACCGATGGGCCATGTGCCTGCACAGATGCATGCCTGGGCCATTCGGCGCGAGCGTCATGGCGAACCAGAGAAGGCGTTTCAGCTGGAAGTCGTCGATGTGCCGCAGCCAGACAGCCACGAGGTTCTGGTTCTCGTGATGGCCGCCGGTGTGAACTATAACGGGGTCTGGGCCGGCCTGGGCATTCCGATCAGCCCGTTTGATGTTCACAAGGCCGAATTCCACATCGCGGGGTCTGATGCGGCTGGCATCGTCTGGGCCGTGGGTGACAAGGTCAAGCGTTGGAAAGTCGGGGATGAGGTGGTCATCCACTGCAACCAGGATGACGGCGACGATGAACACTGCAATGGCGGTGACCCGATGTACTCGGACAGCCAGCGGATTTGGGGCTATGAGACGCCCGATGGGTCATTCGCGCAGTTCACCTGTGTCCAGTCCCAGCAGTTGATGCACCGCCCTCAACACCTGACATGGGAGGAAAGCGCCTGCTACACGCTGACGCTGGCCACAGCCTATCGCATGTTGTTCGGGCATGAGCCGCATGATCTGAAACCAGGCCAGAACGTGCTGGTGTGGGGGGCCTCTGGTGGTCTGGGATCTTATGCGATCCAGTTGATCAATACCGCCGGTGCCAATGCGATCGGAGTTATCAGTGACGAAAGCAAGCGCGAGTTTGTCATGTCGCTGGGCGCGAAGGGCGTGATCAACCGCAATGACTTTGACTGCTGGGGTCAACTGCCGACGGTGAACACGCCGGAATATAACACCTGGCTGAAAGAGGCCCGCAAATTTGGCAAGGCGATCTGGGAAATTACCGGCAAGGGCGTGAACGTCGATATGGTGTTTGAACACCCCGGCGAGGCGACTTTTCCGGTGTCCGCGCTGGTCTGCAAAAAGGGTGGCATGGTGGTCATCTGTGCAGGCACCACCGGGTTTAATTGCACGTTTGACGTGCGCTATATGTGGATGCACCAAAAGCGCTTGCAGGGCAGCCACTTTGCCCACCTCAAACAGGCGAGTGCGGCCAACAACCTGATGCTGGAGCAGCGTCTTGATCCGTGCATGTCTGAGTGCTTTGAATGGAGCGCCATCCCCGAAGCACATACCAAGATGCGCCGGAATGAACATAAGCCGGGGAATATGTCGGTTCTGGTGCAGGCGCCAAAGGTAGGGCTGCGCACATTTGAAGACACGCTGGAGGCTTCGCGACAGCGATAGCCGGACCCGAAGATCAGACTAGAAAGGCGTGGCTGTGACGGTCGCGCCTTTCATGGTTCGGGGGGTAAAAAATATCGCGCTTGCAAGTTTAAGTTGTTAATCGTTCCTTAACGATTTACAGGGACGGTGACGCATGGGACGTGATTGGATCATCGATGTGTTGGCCGATCTGCGCAGTTTTGCACGCGACAATGATCTGCCGCTCCTTACTGCACAGCTTGAGGAGGCTGGCCTCGTGGCCCAGGTCGAAATTGCATCGCTACCCAACACGGAAACCTTGCCGGTTCAGCGCTGCCCAGACCCGACGCACGGCACATCTGCGCCCGTCGGAACGTCCCGCCGCAGCTGACAGCGAACGGGCAACACTGCGAATGCGCTAGCAGCGTCCAGGCGCTCCAGATACAGTCGGCTTCATGAATGTGCCTGCCATAGAATTTTCCGCAGATCAGGCTGATGCCTGGGATAACGTGGCCATCGCGTTGCGCCAGTCGGGCATTGATCTGGACGATGGCCTGTTGTTGCCCCCGCAGTCCGACGCCACCTCTGTCATGGCGGTAATCGGCAAGGCGGGGTCAGGCAAGACGATGCTTTTGGCCAAGCTCTATCATGCGCTGGACGAAGCGGGCGTTGATGTCATCTCTGGTGACTGGGAAGGGCGCAAGCGCAAGGACCGGCGCACGCTGGCGATTCTGGCCCCAACCAACAAGGCGGCAAGCGTGCTGCGCAATCAGGGGGTGCCGGCCACCACGATCCACCGCATTCTCTATACGCCGGTTTATGACCCTGAATATGAAAAGGTCGCCGAATGGCTGGCTGGCCAGGGCGAGAAGCCCGAGATTGAAGGGCTGACCGAGGTGGCATTGGACCGGGCCTTTGCCTCTTATCAGGCCAACAGATCCGTTCCCGCGGCACTGGCGGCCGCAGGCTTGCGGGGCAGCGATTTCATCACCGGATGGAAGCGACGCGAAGAGCCGCTGGATATCGGGTTTGTTGATGAAAGCTCCATGCTGGATGAAAAACAGTTCGAGGACTTGCAGGAAATCTTTCCGACGCTTCTGCTGTTTGGCGACCCGGCACAACTGCCGCCTGTGCAGTCGTCAGGCGGCATGGTGTTTGAAACCTTGCCCGCCGCGCGCGTCTTGACGCTTCATCGCATTCATCGGCAGGACGCGGGCAACCCGATCCTAGACCTGGCCCACGCCCTGTCGGACCCGCAGTTGGAATTCCATGACTTCGAACGCATGATTGAGGACGCGGCCAGGACCGACGAACGGGTTGTCCTGGCCCTACGGGTCGAGGCGGACCTGATGGCGCGTTCGCCATGTCTGGTCTGGCGCAATGCCACGCGCATCAGGCTGATCCATGCGTTTCGCACCGCCTTTGCCGCGCCTGCGGATGAATTGCTGGCGGGTGAGCCGCTGATCTGCGACGGGATCGAGTTGCCGCTGAAGCACCGTAAAAAGCGCCTTGATCTGGAAGCGCGCGGGCTGATCAAGGGCGCGCAGGTCATCTATCTGGGGCCGGGCCGCAAGCCGGGGTTTTCGCGGCTGCATGTGATGGGCGCCGAAGATCCGCAGGTGAGCGCGGCAAGCATTGTCAAGATCGAACAGGAGGGCGATGAGGAACCTTTCATCCCCTTTGCGGCCCGCATGGGGGCAACGTTTCTGCATGGGGCCGCGGTGACCATTCACAAGGCGCAGGGGTCGCAATGGGAGACCGTTCAGGTCTTTGCACCGGACATCTATGCAGCGTCACGTATGGGCAGGATCGAGGCGGGACAGCCGCTGTGGAAACGGTTGGCCTATGTGGCGATCACGCGGGCCCAAACGCAGTTGCGCTGGGTTGTACGCAATCGTCTGGCACGCCCGGAAGGTGCGTTGCGGATTGATGATCTGGAAGTGCCTGTGGCACCACTCGAACTGAAAAGCGAAGAGATATGAAATCAATCATCATCACGGGCGCCAGCAGCGGCATTGGCCGGGTCACGGCCACGCATTTCCTGGCGCAAGGCTGGCGTGTCGGCCTGATTGCGCGGCGTGCGGACGCGCTGGCTGAGATCACCCATGACCATGCGGTCCCGATGCCTTGCGATGTGACTGACGAGGCGGCGGTGGATGCGGCCTTTGCGGGTTTTGGTCATCTGGATGTGCTGTTCAACAATGCCGGGATGTTCGGACCCCAGACGACGATCGATCAGGTGGCGCTTGATGCGTGGAAACAGGTTGTCGATGTGAACCTGACAGGCATGTTTCTGTGCGCCCGCGCAGCCTTTCGCCAAATGCGCCAGCAGACCCCGCGGGGTGGGCGGATCATCAACAACGGCTCCATTTCGGCCTTTACGCCGCGCGAGGGGTCGGTCTGCTACACAGCGACAAAACACGGGGTCAGTGGCCTGACGAAAACGTTGTCACTGGACGGACGCGCCTTTGATATCGCTTGCGGACAGATCGATATCGGCAATGCGCGCACGGATCTGGTGATGGACCTTGAAAGGACGCGGGCCGCGCAGGGGCTGGACCCGCTGCCAAGCATGGCTGTCGAAGATGTGGCCCGCTCTGTCTTTCACATGGCGACATTGCCGGCAGAGGCAAACGTGCAATCCATGATGGTGATGGCGACCAAGATGCCGCATATCGGGCGCGGTTAAGGGCGCAAGAGCGAGAACGCAGCCGAAGCACCCCAGCCCGCCGCAATCGCGATGGCCAGCGACATCAGACCATAGAGCAGGGCGTTTTCATGGGCGAGGTTGTAGAGCCACCGTTCCAACCCGACCTTTTGGACCGGGATTGTGGTGATGTAGTCATCGATCACCGTGCCATCACGGGTCAGGAAGATATGGGCCACATAGTCACCCTCGGTCAGGTTGGCAGGCAGGGTAATTGCTGTGCGGAACAGCGTATCCTGATCCAATGTCACACCACCTTCGAGAACCTGATAAAGTTCGTCACCAGCCCGAATGCGGATCAGTGCCTGTGTGAATGACGCGCTGTCATCGACGACCGCGCCGACAGACCTGATCATGCGGGGGATCGTAATGCGATAGCGCAGGTCTTCGACATCGCGCAGCACGTCCTTCATCGGGCCGGATGAGGCCACCGCATAAAACGACGGGGCGGCGTCCACCTCGACCCCTTCGGTATTCACCCAGATCCCGACGCGGCGGTCCTTGCGGCGCACCATGACCGGTTCATCAGGCCCCGCAATGGTGACAATCACGCCAAGCTTGCTGTCGGTGGGGATTGGCGCTTCGCGTCGGATGGCACCGAAAACAAGAATATCCGACCCTTCAAATGTCGCGGTAATCGCAACTTCATCCCGGCTGAGGCCAAGCACAATTTCTTCGGCCTTCGCCGGAAGCGCAACCAGCAGCAAAAGTGCGACAAGGCGGATCATGTGTGGCCCTCTGCGGCGCCCAGAGTATAAAGCTCGGATGGCATGATAAGCAGGTCAAACGCCAGCTTGCCGCAGACCGCAAGAACCATGATCGCGAGCCAGATACGCAGTTGTTCTGCCTTCATCCTGACCCCGATCCGCGTGCCGATCTGCGCCCCGATGACGCCGCCGACGAGCAAAAGCACGGCAAGCACCACATCAACGGTCTGGTTGGTCACCGCATGCAACATGGTTGTAAAAGCGGTCACAAAGATGATCTGGAACAGCGATGTCCCCACAACAACTTTGGTTGGCATGCCCAGCAGGTAAATCATGGCGGGCACCATGATGAAACCGCCGCCGACACCCATGATCGCTGCCAGGATGCCAACAAGCACGCCGACCAGGATCGGCGGTATCACAGAGATATAAAGACCCGAGACCCGGAACTTCATCTTGAAGGGCAGATTATGCACCCAGTTATGTTTGCGCCGCGTCGGCACCGCGCCGCCCGATTTGGCAGATCTGCGGATCGCATTCAGGCTCTCCACGAACATGAGCGAGCCGATCAGGCCAAGGAAGACGACGTAACTTAACTGGACAAGCAGTTCGACCTGACCCAGCGCCTTGAGATAGTTGAACAGGATGATGCCGAGCCCAGAGCCGATCAGGCCACCGGTCAGCAACACCGTCCCCATCCTGAGGTCCACTGTCTTTCGTTTCAGATGAGCGAGAACACCGGAAAAAGATGATGCGACAATCTGGTTGGCTTCGGTGGCAACTGCAACTGCCGGCGGGATGCCGATAAAGAACAGAAGCGGTGTCATCAGAAACCCGCCTCCGACACCAAACATCCCCGAAAGAATGCCCACGATTCCGCCCAGCCCCAACAAAAGGAAGATGTTCACCGAGACTTCGGCGATGGGGAGGTAAATCTGCATGAACTCATCCGGGCGGTTGTGCCAGTAGGAGCAACAAAAACCTATCCGGCGTTCATGTCAAATGATGTGAGGGAAATTACCATGCAAACGCAGCATTTCCGCCACGTGGCTATATGGGTGTGCAGGAATTGGACTTAAGATAGGCTGCGCAGAAAAAAGCGAAGCACCTGTTCCAGTTTTGCAGCCCCGATCGGGGCCATGGCTTTGGTGTGGTCATGACTTATGGCTTCATCGCTCATGCCCGCCGCCATATTGGTGATCGTCGAAATGGCACCGGCCCTGAGGCCAAGGAAACGCGCGAGGATGATTTCGGGGACGGTGGACATGCCAACCGCATCGGCCCCCAGCATCCTGATCGCCTTGATCTCGGCGGGGGTTTCGAAAGATGGGCCCGAATACCAGGCGTAGACCCCATTTTTCATCTCCACCTTGGCGGTCTGTGCCGCTGCGTGCAATTGTTCCCTGATCTGCGGATCATAGGCGTCCTTCATCGGCACAAAGCGCGCATCGGTGGGTTCGCCAATCAACGGGTTCAGCCCGGAGAAATTGATGTGATCTGACAGGCACATGATTGAACCTGTCGGCATGTCGGCCCGCATGGACCCGGCGGCATTGGTTGCAATCATTGTATCAGCGCCCAGTGCCTTGAGGACTTCAAGCGGCAGACGCATCGCGTCACCGCGCCCGCTTTCATAATAATGCGCGCGCCCACCAAAAACCGCGACGCGCACATCTTCAAGATCGCCAATCACCAGGTTGGGATTGTGGCCCGAGACACCGGCATGGGGAAAACCGGGCAGATCGTCATAGGGGATCGCAAAGCCGTCCACTTCGGCTGCGAGATGGCCAAGGCCAGAGCCAAGGATCAGTCCGAGACGGACAGGCGCATCGCCCGCGGCAGCCCTGATCTGGGCGGCGAGGGTCTCAGCGTTCCTTGACATAAGGTTCGCCCCCGGCGCGTGGCGGGATCGCCTTGCCGACAAAGCCTGCCAGAATAACAACCGTCAGGATATACGGCAGCACGTCCAGCAACTGCGCGTTCACCTGGAAGCTGACGACGCTTTCGATCACGTCGGGGCGCAGGGACATCGCCTGAAGGAACCCAAATAGCAGAGACGCGGAAAGGGCATACCAGGGGCGCCATTTGGCAAAGATCAATGCGGCCAGTGCGATAAAACCGCGCCCCGCGCTCATGTCTTTGACGAAACCAGCCTGAAGGGCCGTCGCCAGATAGGCACCGGCGATGCCGCAAAGCACCCCACAAATGCCCGTTGCCGCATAGCGCAACCAGATCACCGAGACACCGGCGGTATCAACCGCGGCAGGGTTTTCACCCACAGCCCGCAGCCGCAGGCCAAATCGGGTGCGGAACATGACCCACCACGTCAGCGGAACCATCAGCAAGCCGACATAAACAAGGATCGTATGCCCGGAAATCAGCTCATAGTAGATTGGCCCGAGGATTGGCACATTCTGGAGCGCCTCTGCAAACGGCAGTTCGATCGGGCCGAAACGGGCGTTTCCGGACAATTGAGGTGTCCGGCCGCCCTGAGCAAACCAGCTTTGCGCAATGACCACCGTTAATCCCGCCGCCAGAAAGTTGATCGCCACACCCGAAATCAATTGATTGCCCCGGAAGGTGATCGAGGCCACCCCGTGCAGGATCGACAAGAGCATCGACGCGCCAATGCCGGCCAGAAGCCCCAGCCAGACGTTGCCTGTGACGGCAGCGACAGCCGCTGACAGAAAAGCAGCGGCCAACATCTTACCCTCTAGCCCGATGTCAAAGATACCGGCCCGCTCTGAATAAAGACCGGCAAGGCAGGCCAGCAGAAGCGGGGTTGCCAGACGCAACGTGGCGTCCAGCATCTGCAAAAGGGTCGCGAAGTCCATTTAGGCGGCTTTCTCCATCAGGAAGGGGAAGAGGGTAAAGAAGCGGTCCGCAACCTCTGGATTGCGATTGAGGGCGGCTTCGGCCTCTTCCTGGGTGATATCGACGGCTTGAGTCCGGTCGTTGCGCAGGAAAAACTGCAAACCCAGCATTGCGTCAAACCGCTCGTCAGTGATGAACGGGTCGTGGGGGACACGGGGCATCACGTTTTCGGCGGGCATCAGCACGCTTGTGGGTCTTTGCAAGGCCAGCAGCGCCACAAGATGCGGCGGCACATCGCCTGCGGGGGCCTGGTCGATCACATGGTGGACCCACTGGTGCAGTTCTTCCATTGTGATCATCCCAAGCGCGAGACAACTCAGCACAAAGCCCAGATCGGCGCCGGTGTCATCATCGACACCCACTTTAAACTGTCCTGCCATCATTTTTTGCTCTCCTCATTGATAGGAATAGCCGCTCGAGCGGCATACGCACCATGTTATCCAGTGCGCCCGTGAAGAGGATTACCAATGCCTGTATTACGATAATCAGCTCACGGGGGATCGACGTCCATAGGGCGAGTTCTGCGCCGCCTTGATATAGAAAGCCGAAAAGAAGGGCCGCCAGCAACACCCCGAAAGGATGGCTGCGCCCCATCAGTGCGACGGCGATGCCGATAAAGCCCGCCCCCTCCACTGCGTTCAGGACCAGCCGTTCGGCCTCGCCCTGGACGTTGTTGATGGCCATCATGCCGGCAAGAGCGCCTGAAATGAGCATGGCAACCATGATGATTTTAGTCGGGCTGATGCCCGCGTATTTGGCCGCGGATTCCGAATACCCGAAGGATCGGATCTCATAGCCAAGACGTGTTTTCCAGATCAGCACCCAAAGAAAGACACAGGCCGCGATGGCCACAAAGAACGTGATGTTGGCCGGGGCGCCGCGGAAGAACGTGGTTTCGCCGAAATTGAACATATCCTGAAAGGACGGCAGGTTTGTCGCCTCGGGGAACTTTGCCGTTGCAGGTTCCATGCCCGGCGCCTTCAGCGCACCGATCAGGAAGTAGTTCAGCACGGCGGCCGCGATGAAATTGAACATGATTGTGGTAATCACGATGTGGCTGCCGCGCTTGGCTTGCAAAAACGCAGGGATCGCCGCCCATGCCGCGCCAAAGATCGCGGCACCGATGGCCGCACCAAGAAGCGCCAATGACCAATGTGGCCAGGGGATGTAGAGACTGATGATCGCGACACCAAGACCACCGATCAGGGCCTGTCCTTCGCCGCCGATGTTGAACATTCGCGCGTGAAAGGCGATGGCAACGGCCAGACCGGTGAAGATGAAGTTGGTGGCATAATAAAGCGTGTAGCCCCAGCCATAGGTAGAGCCCAAAGCCCCTTCGACCATCAGTTTCAGGGCGTCCCAGGGATTTTCGCCAATCGCAAGGATCACAACGGCGGACAGCACAGCGGCAAGCAGGATCGAGATCAGCGGAATCAGGATCACATCCGCCCATTTTGGCATGACGTCCATGGCCCTAGGCTCCCTTGCCGGAGCCGCCGCCGGCATCGGCCGGTTGCGCCTCGCTCATTGCGGGGGCTGCCTGGTCGGGGCGTGTCGCCATACCCGCCATGAGCAGCCCAAGCTCTTTTTCGTCCGTTTCCTGAGGCATCCGCTCGCCCATCATTTTTCCGTCAAACATAACGGCAATCCGGTCAGAGAGCGACAAAATCTCTTCTAACTCCACGGAAACCAACAAAATTGCCTTGCCCTGATCCCTAAGTGCAACAATCTGCTGGTGGATGAATTCGATGGCGCCAATGTCCACACCGCGCGTTGGCTGGCCGACAAGCAACAAATCGGGGTTGCGCTCAATCTCGCGCGCCAGCACGAGTTTTTGCTGGTTTCCGCCGGAAAAACTCTTGGCGGCGAGGCCCGGATCGGGGGGGCGGACGTCGAACCGGGCCATTTTCTCTGCGGTGTCCCGGCGGATGGCCGCATTGTCCATCAGCAGCTTTGAGCGCTGGTACTGCGGGTCGTGATGATAGCCGAAAGCCGTGTTTTCCCAGGCCTGAAAATCCATGATAAGACCTTCGCGCTGGCGGTCCTCGGGGACGTGGCTGATCCCGCGTGCGCGCCTGCTTTGGCCATCGGACTTTGCGCCGGTCAGGTCGATTTCCTCGCCATTCATCCTGATCGAACCGGTGGCTCTCTCGTAGCCGCCCAGGACCTCCAGCAATTCGGATTGTCCATTGCCTGCCACACCCGCGATCCCGAGGATTTCACCGGCATGGACGTCAAAACTGATGCCCTTCAGGCGATGCACGCCTTTGTCGTCCGTGACGTTGAGGTCTTTGACTTCAAGGACTTTCTTGCCGATCCGGGCCGGTGCCTTATCGACGCGCAACAGAACTTTGCGCCCCACCATAAGTTCAGCCAGTTCCGGCGGGCTGGTTTCAGATGTCTTGACCGTCGCCGTCATTTCCCCGCGTCGCATGACGCTGACAGTATCTGTGATCTCCATGATCTCGCGCAATTTGTGCGTGATCAGAATGATCGTCTTGCCCTCGCGCTTGAGGTTTTCAAGGATGCGAAACAGGTGATCTGCCTCGGCCGGGGTCAGAACCCCAGTGGGTTCGTCAAGGATCAGGATGTCGGCCTTGCGGTAAAGTGCCTTGAGAATTTCCACACGCTGCTGCATGCCGACGCCCACTTCCTCGATCAGGGCATCGGGGTCAACGTTCAGTTCATATTCTTCGGCGAGGCTTTTGAGTTCCCGCCTTGCGCGGGCCAATGAGGGGCGCAGAAGCCCGCTGTCTTCGGCGCCAAGAACGACATTTTCCAGCACGGTGAAGTTTTCGACCAGTTTGAAGTGCTGAAACACCATACCGATGCCTGCAGCAATGGCGGCCTGGCTGTCGGGTATGGACGTCTTTTGACCAGAGATGAAAATCTCGCCCGCGTCGGCCTTGTAGAACCCATAGAGAATTGACATCAGCGTCGATTTCCCCGCCCCGTTTTCCCCGATGATCCCGTGGATCGTGCCGGGCATCACGCGAATAGAGATATCCTTGTTGGCCTGCACCGGGCCGAATGCCTTGGAAATACCCTTGAGTTCAATAGCTGGCGCGACGTCACTCATGCTGGTGCTCCTGTGCCGACAAATCCGACCATCCGGGTGATAAGGCCATCGGACCCATGTTCGACAAAATATTGCCCGGCCTGCTCCATGCCGTTTGGCATCCTGAACGCGATTGTGGCACGGGTGACGCCGCCACGGGTCTCAGCGTTGGTGACTTCGGCGATTGCTCCCGGGGCTTGGGCGGAAAACATGCCGACATATTCAGCGACCGCCGCTGGCCCGGACAAGGGGCTTTCGGTGCGCGGGTCCATGTAGGTGGCATCGGGCGCGAAAGAAGCAGAAATCGCACTCTGGCGGGCATCGGCTTCTGCCATCCCCCAAGCGTCAAAAAACGTGGAAACAGCGTCGGTCATTGGATGCTCCTTTTCAGCAAGAAGGGCCGCGCCTTGGAAAAGCGCGGCCCTTTGTCATGTGGCCTGAGCGGTGACTTAGAAGTCCAGCGCCGGGCAGCTTTCGTCAGATGTGTAGTCATGCACAACCAATTCACCCGACGCCATGTCCGCTGCGGCACCATAGGTGGCTTCCAGCATTTCATAAGACACGATCGGTTCGTTGTTTGCATCCATCGCAAAACCGACGCCACGGTTTGCCACGCTCATGACGTTGAAGCCCGTTTCGAGGTTTTCACCTGCGGACATTGCTTCGTAGACGGCGTTGTCCACGCGCTTCAGCATGGATGTCAGGACCTGACCGGGGTGCAGGTAGTTCTGGTTGGCGTCCACACCGATCGAATAGATGCCTTCGTCCGCAGCGGTTTGCAAAACGCCAACACCGGTGCCGCCGGCAGCGGCGAACACAACGTCAGAACCCTGGCTGATCTGAGCGAGCGTCAACTCTGACCCCTTAACCGGGTCGTTCCATGCAGCAGGTGTTGTGCCTGTCATGTTCGAGATGACCGTGATGTCAGGGTTTACGGCCTTGGCACCCTGTGCGTAGCCGCAGGCGAACTTGCGGATCAGCGGGATGTCCATGCCGCCGACAAAGGATACCGTGTCTGTCTCAGATGCCATCGCCGCCATCATACCAACAAGGTAAGAGCCTTCGTGTTCGTTAAAGACGACAGACCGCACGTTTGGCGCGTCGACAACCATATCAATGATTGTGAACTTCGTATCAGGGTAATCGGCTGCAACCTCTGCCAAGGGTGTGGCCCATGAGAAGCCGGCCATGACGATCGGGTTTGCACCGGATTCTGCGAAGCGACGAATGGCCTGCTCGCGCTGGGCGTCGGACTGGATTTCAACTTCGGCATAGGAACCGCCGGTTTCTTGCGCCCAACGCTCTGCACCGTTGTAGGCGCTTTCGTTGAAGGATTTGTCAAACTTGCCGCCAAGATCGAAAAGAATGGCAGGCTCTGCCGTGGCGGTCCCGGCGGCCAGTGCCAAAGCGGCGGAGGTGCCGAGGAATTTTTGCATGAACGTCATTGATATTTCTCCCAGGTCGTTTTGCGGGGTTTGTTCGGGCGATACACGCCCCCCCATTTTTGAAAGTCGAGCCGATCTATTTGTCGGTCATCGTGTGATAAGGCCTTGCCTTGCCGTGAAGATCAACTGCTTTTTGGGTTTTACCGCAGGACCTGCCGCCAAAAAACGGGGTTATCCACAGCCTGACGCTAGGTCAGGGACTTGCGCAGGATCATAGCGGCGACGCGGGCGCCTTTCCCGGCGTGATAATATCGCGGCCGCCGCCCGATCTGACTGTAGCCCGAAGAGGAATAGAGGCTGATGGCAGCGGTATTGTCCTCGGCCACTTCCAGAAAGATCGATTTTGCGCCGAGCGATTTTGCCTGCTCTTCACCCTTGCGAAGGGTCGTGCGGGCCAGGCCCTGCCGCCGCCTTGCGGGCTCGGTGGCCAGGGTCAGAACTTCGGCCTCGTCAAGGACCGTGCGGATCAGCACAAAGCAGTCCTGATCGCCAGTGGCAAAGGTGCCAGCGTGCGACAGAAGGCTTGAAAACTCCTGCGCCGACCATGCCCGTGAAGCATCGAACGCCGCGGCATGCAATTCGGCAAGCCTCTGAGGGGTCATGGCAATAAGACTGGGGCCGGATCGCGCGGTGGGGCGGCGTCGGCGCTGCGGATATAAAGCGGCGCAGGCCGGGCGACGGCTGCGTCCAGACGTGATGCGGCCAGTCTGGCGACAGCAGCTATCAGTTCGGTCGCGGTTTTCTGGGGGCGTGCGGGGGCCTCAACCTGTACCGGTTCGGTCTTGCCACCTGCAAGGAACTCCTGAACAAAGGATTGGTTGCGCGGTGCGGGTATGGTTGCGGTGTAGGGCAGGGCTTCGCCAAAGGCGCGCCCATCAAAGCCGTTCACCCCAATCGCCGGTTTGCCAAGCCCAAGGGACAGACCGCGTGCCGCAGACAGCGAAATGCGGATGCCGGTGAAATTGCCGGGGCCAACGCCCACGCCTATCCCGTCAAGATCCCGCCAGGAGAGGTTTTCTTCCGTCAGCATGTGTTCCAGCATCGGCATCAGGTGTTCGGCCTGACCTTTGGCCATTTCGTCAACGCGCGTGACGACCCGGTCGCCCAACAGCAATGCGGCGGCGCAATGCGCCGCCGATGTGTCGAATGCCAGGATGATGGGTTCAGGCCGCAACTGGCCTTACCTCGACCACCTCGGGGATGTAGTGGCGCAGCAGGTTTTCGATGCCCATTTTCAAGGTCAGCGTCGATGAAGGGCAACCGGCACAGGCGCCTTGCATGTGCAGATAGACGATCCCGCGGTCAAAGCCGTGGAAGGTGATATCGCCACCATCCTGTGCCACAGCCGGTCGGACGCGGGTATCAAGCAATTCCTTGATCTGACCCACGATTTCACCATCTTCACCGGTGTGTTCCGCGTGACCACTGGCCGGTTTGTGATCTTCTGCCATCACGGATTGACCGGATTGATAGTGTTCCATGATCGCGCCAAGGATGCCGGGTTTGATATGGTCCCATTCGACATCTTCGGCCTTGGTCACGGTGACAAAATCAACGCCAAAGAATACCCCGGTCACGCCACCAGTGGCGAAAATCCGCTTTGCCAAAGGCGAACCTTCCGCCGCGTCGGGGCTTGGAAAATCGGCGGTGCCGACCTCAAGCACGTTCTGGCCGGGCAGGAATTTCAGCGTGGCGGGGTTTGGTGTTGATTCGGTCTGGATGAACATCGGGGCAAACCTTTTTTGTCAGGATTTATATATGCGGTCGGAGCCACCGAGAGTCAAGGTTTAGAATGATTCTAATGTATCGGCGCAGAGATCAGGTGATCGCTTCCAATCGCTCCTTTGACAGGTCTCCCGGCACGATGGTGATCGGGATCGGCAGGCTGCCTGACTGCTTGCTCAGTTGGGTAACCAGGGGACCGGGCCCTTTGTTATCAACGCCCGCGCCAAGAACAAGCACGCCGATGTCGGGGTCTTCATGGACCTGCGCGATGATTTCATTCAGCGGTTCGCCTTCGCGGATCACCAATTCAGGTTCCACATTCTGCTTGTCCCGCATCCATTTGGCGAAAACCTCGTAGTGGACCTCGATGCGTTCCCGCGCTTCGGCACGCATGATTTCACCCACGCCAATCCAGTGGTTGAATTCGTCAGGCGGAATGATCGATAGGATCGCGACCCCGCCACCGGTATGTGACGCACGCATTGCGGCAAAGCGCATGGCATTGAGGCATTCGCGGCTATCGTCCAATACGACCAAGAATTTACGCATTACGGTCTCCCTCTTGGGGCAAGTGTGGCGTATCAATCGGGCCGTGGCAACGACAGATTATCACGGCTGGCAGGCCTTGCCCTCAGGCGGTGCTGACTGCCCAATCCCAATACATCTCGCGTGTTTTGCGAGTGACCGGGCCGACCTGATACTGGCGGTCCTCAAGGGCAGTGACGGGTGTGATTTTGGACATATTGCCAGAAAGGAAAACTTCATCCGCGCCCCGGAAGTCATCAAATGTCAGCACGGTCTCATGCACTTTCACCCCCTCAGCCCTGAGGTTGGTGATATGCCGCGCGCGCGTGATCCCGGCAAGGAAAGTGCCGTTGGCGATCGGGGTAAAGACTTCGCCGTCTTTCACCATAAAGACGTTGGCGGTTGCTGTTTCGGCCACATTTCCCATCGCATCGGCCACCAGCGCATTGGCAAAGCCTCGCCCGCGCACCTCGGTCAGCATCCGGGCGTTGTTGGGGTAAAGGCAACCTGCCTTGGCATTGACCACGGCGTCATCGATCACCGGACGGCGGAATTTCGTCAGGCCCAACGTCGTGGTCGCCGTTTCCGGAGCGAAGGGGATTTCTTCCAGACAGATCGCAAAGCCGGTTTCCTCAGGGCGGGGCACGATGGCCGTCGGATCGCCATGAATTGCCCAATACATGGGGCGGATATAGACGGCTGCATCTGCGGGATATTTGGACAGACCTTCCTTGGTGATCGCAATCATCTCTGCAGTGCTGACGGTGGGCGTGATCATCAACGCCTTGGCAGATTGGTTCGTGCGGGCGCAATGCAGGTCCAGATCGGGCATCAGCCCGTTCACATACCGTGCGCCGTCGAACACGGTGGTACCCAGCCATGACCCATGGTCCGCTGCCCGCATCACGGGGATATCGCCATCGTGCCAGGCGCCTTGGAAAAATGTGCGGATGTTTCTGCCAATGGTCACGCGGAGCCCTCCTTCAAGGCCGAAGCCTAGGCGGGGGCTTCGCAGAGGTAAAGGAGGGCGGCGTCCGATGCCGGGGAACATCGGACGCCAAAGTGGGCCAGGGTGAAGGGTGGGACGAACGCTGCACCATGGCGTGCAGGCAGAGCGAATCGATGCCGTGCGTCTGGATGCTGCCATCCCAAAGATTCAGTTTTGTGACGCTGGTTTTGCCAAGGCGAGAAGCGCTGCCACATCAAGGCGGCCATTCACCATTTTCAGTGATCCGTCTTCACTGCGCGGCCACTCCGACATCGGCTTGTCGACATAAAGCTCGACACCGTTTTCATCGGGGTCGCGCAAATACACGGCCTCGCTGACCCCGTGATCGGCGGCGCCATCAATCGGAACACCAGCGGCCACCACCCGGGCAAGGGCATCTGCCAGGGCTTGCCTGTCAGGGTAGAGGAAGGCCGAGTGGTAAAGGCCTGTATGCCCCTCGGGTGGCGGTGTCGCGCCAAGGCTTTCCCAGGTATTCAGCCCGATGTGGTGGTGATAGTCGCCTGCCGCCAGGAAGGCAGCACCGGAACCGTAGCGCTGAGTTACGGCAAAACCCAGAATGCCGGAATAAAACGCGATCGACCGGTCAAGGTCGGAAACGCGCAAATGGATATGGCCGACGCGGGCAGTTGCAGGAGCGGACATGAATTACCTCTTTTGTGATCTTTGCCAAGATGTGGCTGATCAGGAAGGCGCATACAACGCCAATGCACGCATGCTTACTGTGCGAAAATTCACATAACGCTATGAACGCAGCATGCCCACAATGTCGTATGTGTCCCGCAGGATGGGGTCTGCGACAGCCCGTGCCTTCGCCGCGCCTTCGCCCAGAATGCGGTCAATCTCGGCGGGGTCGGCCATGAAGCGCGCCATTTCATCTGAAATCGGCGCCAGTTTGGCGACCGCCAGATCCGCCAGAGCGGGCTTGAATGTGCCCCAGCCCGCGCCGGGATATTCTGCTATCACTGCCTCGGACGTCTTGTCGCTGAGTGCTGCGTAAATCTCGACCAGATTGCGGGCCTCAGGCCGGTCTTTGAGGCCATCGACCGTTTCGGGCAGCGGCTCAGGGTCTGTCTTTGCCTTTTTGAACTTCTTGGCAATCTTGTCGGCGTCATCAGTCATGTTGATGCGCTCCATGTCACTGATCCCCGACTTGGACATCTTCTTGGTGCCGTCGCGCAGGTTCATGATGCGCATGGCGGGGCCTTCGATGACCGGTTCGGTCAGCGGGAAGAAATCAGTCTTGAAGTCGTGATTGAACTTGGCCGCGATATCGCGGGTCAGTTCGACGTGTTGTTTCTGGTCCTCGCCCACGGGAACATGCGTGGCGTGATAAAGCAGAATATCCGCTGCCATCAGGGCAGGATAGGCGTAAAGGCCCAGCGACACTTTTTCAGCATTGCTGCCGGCCTTGTCCTTGAACTGGGTCATGCGGTTCATCCAGCCGACGCGGGCGACACAGTTGAACACCCAGGCCAGTTCGGCATGGGCGGCGACCTGACTTTGGTTGAAAAGGATCGACTGTGTCGGGTCAAGACCGGCGGCCAGATAGCCTGCCGCCACTTCGCGCGTCATGTTGGCCAGCTCTTTTGGATCCTGCCAGACGGTGATCGCGTGCATGTCGACAACGCAATAGATCGTTTCCATCTGGCCTTGCATCCCGACAAACCGCTTGATCGCACCCAGGTAGTTGCCCAGCGTCAAGCCGCCAGAGGGTTTGATCCCGGAAAAAACGCGCGGTGTGAATGAAGTCTTGGTCATAGGGATGATGTCCGGGCTGGATTTCGGGGCAGGGGTCGCATACCCATGTCCGAGCGACCCGTCAACTTCAACCGCGCTGCGAGACCGACATGAAGCCAGAAAGCCCATTCAACACCTTGCCGCCATTGGTGATTGTGCTGACCCTCTTGATTGTCGGAATCGAGGCTGTGTTCCAGCTCGCCAATTATGGCATTCTGGGTGGTCCGCGCGGCGTGGGCTGGCGCATCGCCGCGATTGAGCAATATGGGTTTTCGTCCGCGGTGCTGGACCAGGTGCTGGTTCGTGGCGACTATTCCTTTGATATCCTGAAGCGGTTTGTCACCTATACCTTTGTCAATGTGCAACTGACCGCAGTGATCTTTAGCGCGGCACTGGTTCTCGCGCTTGGGAAGTTCACAGCCGAGTATTACGGCTCTGTCAAAGTGGTGCTGCTGTATCTTGCGACAAGTATCCTGGGTGCGACCGTTTTCGGGTTGGCTGTCGATGGTCGCTATCCGCTCGTGGGCGGTTTTACCCCGGTTTACGGTCTGATCGGCGCCTATACATACGCGCTTTGGTTGCAGTTGGGTAACGCAGGGGAAAACCAGATTATGGCGTTTCGCCTGATTGGTTTCCTTCTTATGATTCAGTTGGCGTTTGGCCTGATCTTTGGCGGCAACAGCCAATGGATTTCGGAACTGTCAGGATTTGTCGCAGGGTTCTTTTTGTCTGTCGTCCTGGCCCCTGGTGGCTGGAGCAGCCTTGTCGCGCGATTGCGCGAACGGTCTTAGCGGCGCAGATTGCGTCGAAACTCTGACAGTCTGAATGCGCCCAGCAGGTGTCCGATGCCAAAGTAACTGACGATCCCGATCAGTACCAGGATCAGCAGTGCGACATAGCGCAGCGTTGCGATGCCGAAGAAGGGTTTCATGGTTATTGCCGCGATCATCAGGATGATCCCCATCGCGACGGCTGACAGAATGATGCGTTGCAGCCGCTTTTTGAACCGGGCATCGAACTTTGCCGCATCCCCCATGGAGCGTGCGCCGCGCATCAACAGCACGACCATTGCCCACCCGGTCAGCGACGTGCCAATGGCAGCCGCTGCAAAGCCGATAAAGGGCGACAGGCCGATGGCCAGAGCCGCGTTCAGTACCATGGCGATCAGCGCGTAAAAGAAAGGCCGTTTGGTATCCTCGCGCGCAAAGAACAGCGGTTGCAGCGTCTTTTGCAACACGAACGCAGGCAGACCCAGCCCGTAGATGGCTACTGCAATGGCTGTGGCCGCCGTATCGTCGCTGGTAAAGGCGCCGCGTTCGAAGAGCACGCTGACAAGCGGCAGGGGGATCACCATTAGGGCGACAGAAGCCGGGATCGTGAGCGCCAGACTGATCTCGGAGGCCCTGTTGAACGCATCGCGTCCGCCCGCCTCGTCTCCGGCGCGCAGGCGTCGCGAAAGATCGGGCAACAGCACAACACCAATGGCGATGCCCACGACGCCAAGGGGCAATTGGTACAGCCTGTCTGCGTAATTGAGCCAGGCGACCGCGCCTTCAAAGAAGCTCGCAACCTGGCGCCCGACAAGCAGGTTGATCTGCACAACCCCCCCCGCCAGGGCGGCGGGGGCAGCAATGACTGCAAGCCGTTTCAGCTCTGGTGTGAACTTGGGCCAGCCAATGCGCAGGGTGTAACCGGCGCGTTTCGCCGCGATCCAGACGACGGCCAGCTGGGCCAGACCCGCGACGGGAACCGCATAGGCCAGTGACCGGCCAATGATGGGAGGACCTTCAGGGCCGGTGCATTCACAGGCCAACCCGGTGGCCAGCAGAGCCAGCACGAAGATGATATTGAGCAATACCGGGGCTGCGGCGGCCGCTGTGAAACGCCCGGTGGCGTTCAGGACACCGGACAAAAGAGCAGTCAGCGAGATGAAGAGGATGTAGGGAAATGCGATCCGGCCGTAATAGACTGCCAGATCGAACCGCTCGGTCCCCAGAAAGCCGCTGGCCATCAAGGTCACAAGGGCGGGCATGAAGATGACGCCAATGACGGTGAACACCGTCAGAATGCCACCAAGCCCCACAAAGGCGTCCTGCGCAAAACGCCGGGCATCATCGCCACCTTCCACTTTCTTTGAAAACATCGGCACGAAGGCCATGTTGAAAGCGCCTTCGGCAAAGAAACGGCGAAACAGGTTTGGCAGCGAAAAAGCGATGAGAAAGGCTTCGGCGACCGGACCCGTTCCAAGATAGGCCGCGATCATGATATCGCGGACAAACCCCATGACCCGGCTGAGCAGGGTCCAGATGCCGACAGTGAAGAAGCCTGCCATCAGGCGGATCGGTTTCATGTCTGGTGTCCCAAGGTTCTGCAAAACCTTGGTCCAATTTTTTCGAAAAAATTGGCACCTTGCATCAACGTCATCCTTTTGCGGCGCGTTCAGCGCCTTGTGTGATTGCTTCGCGCAGTTTGCGTTCCAGTCCGGCGCGCTTTGCTTCGGAGTGGAACTTCAACCCGACGATATCCTTGACGTAGAAGGTATCGACAACCTGTTCACCATAGGTCGCGATCACGGCGGAGGCGATATAGACGTGGTTATTGGCCAGCGTCCGTGTCAGATCATAAAGAAGGCCGGGGCGGTCGCGGGTGTCGACCTCGATGATCGTGTAGATTTCTGATCCTTCGTTATCGAAACTGATGTTGGTTGGCACCTTGAAGGCGCGTTCGCGTTTCTTGATCTTATCCTTGTCCTTGAGCGCGTCCTTGGCAACGACCTCACCCTTGAGCGTGCGTTCAATCATCTTGCGCAACCGCGGAAGCCGTGCGGCTTCGTAAGGGTTGCCGTCGTTGTCCTGCACCCAGAAAACAGCGGTCGCATAGCCATCTTTTGACGTGTAGGTGCGTGCATCAACCACATTGGCCCCGACAAGTGCCAGCGCCCCGGTCATGCGGCTGAACAGCCCCGGATGATCAACCATGGCAAAGCAGGCCCGCGTGGCGTCGCGATCTTCGTCCAACATCAGGTCGATCCTGATTTCGTCGTCAGAGATATCGCGCAGCAGTCTTGCGAAAACACATTGTGCCGCGAGGGGCAGCCCCTGCCAGTACGGGCCATAGTGCCGCCCCACCTCGGTTTTGAGCGCCTTGCTGTCCCAATCTGACAGTTCGGCACGCAAGGTCCGCTTGGCCTCGGCCTCGCGGGTTTCGCGATTAAGGTCTTCCAGCCCGTTCTGAAGCGCCGATTTCGTGGCCTTGTAGAGGTTGCGTATCAGCACCGCCTTCCAGTTGTTCCAGGTGTCCGGTCCGACCCCGCGAATGTCGCACACGGTGAGCGCGGTCAGCAGGTCCAGGCGCTCTACCGACTTCATGGCCTTGGCAAAGCCCCGAACAGTGCGAGGCTCAGAGATGTCGCGTTTCTGCGCGACATCCGACAACAACAAATGATTGCGGGTCAGCCATTCGACCGTCTCGGATTCCTTTTTGTTCAGCCCCAGACGAGGCGCCACCTTGCGCGCGATCTGTGCCCCCAGCACCGAATGATCTTCATCGCGCCCTTTGCCAATGTCATGCAACAACAGCGCCACATAAAGCACGCGGCGGTTCACCCCGCGTTCGAGAATGCCTGAGACGACGGGCAGCTCCTCGATCAGTTCCTTGCGTTCAATCTGGGCGAGGTGGCTGATGCATTGAATCGTGTGTTCGTCCACGGTGTAGTGATGGTACATATTGAACTGCATCATCGCCACGATCGGTGCAAATTCAGGGATGAAAGCGGCCAGCACTCCAAGCTCGTTCATCCGCCTGAGCGCGCGTTCAGGGTTGCCATGCTTCAGCAGCAGGTCAAGAAAGATTTGCCGCGCCTCTTTGCTGTCGCGCAGCTCTGCATCGATCTGATCCAGGTTGGCCGAAATCAGGCGCATCGCGTCGGGATGCAGCAAGGTGCCGGTTCGCAATGCCTCTTCAAATATTCGCAGCATATTCAGCTTGTCCAAGAAAAAGGCACGTTCGCTGGCAACAGTCAGGCGGTTTTGCTTGATCGCGTAAGGGGGTTTGGCCCGTTTGCGCCGCGCCAGGAGCCGCACCAGCATAGGTTCCTTCTTTGTGTGGTTGGCTTCGAGTGCTGTCAGAAAGATGCGGGTCAACTCGCCGACATGCGTGGCCTGGCGGAAATAGGCCTGCATGAAATGCTCGACCCCGCGTCTGCCGCCATGATCGGTGTATCCCATGGCAGCCGCCACCGAGACCTGCATGTCGAAAGTCAGCTGATCTGCGGCCCGATCCGCGATCAGGTGCAGGTGGCAACGGACCGCCCATAGAAAATCTTCGGCGGTGACAAAAGTTTCGAATTCCTCTGTCGTGAAAACCCCCAGATCCACCAATTCAGCGGCATCCTTGACCCCATTGACGTATTTGCTGATCCAGAACAGCGATTGCAGGTCGCGCAATCCGCCCTTGCCCTCCTTGACGTTCGGCTCGACCATATAGCGCTGCCCACCCTGCTTGCGGTGGCGTGTCGCGCGTTCCTCGAGCTTGGCCTCAATGAAATCGCTGGCTGTTGACTTGAACAACTCGTCCCAGAGTCGGTCGCCCAGTTCCGCAGCGAGCCCGGCATCACCGGCAAGATGGCGGTATTCGACCAGCGACGTGCGGATCGTGTAATCCTCTTTGGCTAACCGCAGGCAGTCTTTTACCGTGCGGCTGGCGTGTCCGACCTTCAGCTTGAGATCCCACAGCATGTAGAGCATGGATTCAATGACGCTCTCGGCCCAGGGGGTGATCTTGTAGGGCGTCAGGAACAGCAAATCGACATCGGAATAGGGTGCCATCTCGCCCCGCCCATAGCCACCCACCGCGATCAGAGACAGCCGCTCGCCTTCGGTCGGGTTCGGTAGCGGATGCAGGTGCCTGGTCGTGACTTCCAACACGGTCCGCACAATCTGATCGGTCAGCCAGCTGTAGGTCCGGGTGGCCGCGCGCGCGGCGAAGGGTTGGGCCTGAAAGGCCACGGCGATCTGCGCCATGCCGGCTTTGCGCGCCTGGGCCAGCGCATCGACTGTCGCCGTCCGGATATCTTTCTCCGACCTTGCCCCTTCGACGGCAGCAGCGATGTGGCGCTGCACAACGTCGGTGTCAAAAACCGACGCTGCCGGACAGATCAATCTGTCCGGGGCGTCATCGGCGGACAGTGGTTCGGGTTCAGAGGCCAGGGCCACCAAAGCTTCTTGGGGCTTGGTCAAGGATTACAACCTGATTGTTTTGAAACGTAGCAATGGCAAGTCCGCGCTGGTTCAGGCCATTCGGCATGAGCCGGAATACCCCCGAGGTGCCGCGAAACCCCTGTGGTTGGATCAATGCAGCCTTGGTGACCGCCTGGGAATTACCGGCCGCAGCAAGCGCGCCGATGGCCGCGATTCCATCATAGGCAAGGCCAGCCAGCGGGTGCGGCATCTCTCCGTAGGTTTCTGAATAGCGATTGGCGAATAGTGTCGCGGGCCCCGGATCAGGGAGCGCAAAAAGCCCCCCTTGCAGACCCGGCAGGGCAGCCATCTGCGGAAGCGTGTCCCATCGCGTCAATCCGACAAACCTGATCCGGTCAGTGTCCACCCCGGCATCCGGCAAAGCGGTGGCAAGAATGGGCAAATCCGCATTGGCGCTGGCGGTCGTAAAGACGGCCTGCGCGCCTGATCCTTGCACGTTCGACGCGATACGCTGGGTCGATGTGAAGATACCCTGCTGTGACAGGGGGTAGCTTTCGACGCCACGAACTTCGCCGCCGTTGCGTTGAATGGCGGCGGTGATCGCCTCTCGTCCGACGCGACCTGACAGGTTGTCTCCGTGGACGACGAAATAGCGGCTGACCCCCTGCTGAATGCCAAAGCGGACAAGGCGTTCGGCCGTGTTATCGAAGGTGGCGCCAAGGATAAACACGTTGCCGCCTGCAAAGGCGGGGTTGTTTGAAAAGGCAAGAACATTCACATTCCGGCCGGCAATCGCAACGCCCGCGGCATTGGCCGCTTCGCCGTAAAGTGGACCAATAATAATTTTCGCGCCTTCACTGACAGCTTGGGATGCGGCGATTGCAGCTTGTTGGGGGTTCCCACCGGCCGTGTTGTAAACCCGCAGATCGATGGATGCGCCTTCAAGGTCGGCCATGGCAAGACGCGCGGCATTTTCGAAATTTTGCGCCAACTGATTGTCGGTGGCCAGTGTGGAGCCTCCCGGCACCAGCAGCGCCACTTCGACAGGCGCGCCGGGGTTGATCCTGCCACCGACATTGGCGTCCGGGTTCAATGTCCCTTCGCATGCGGCCAGCCAGAGCAGAGCAGAAACTGCAAAAAAGCGAGCAAGCGGCTTGCGGGCGTTGCTGAAACGAGCAAACATGCGTGGTATTCCTCCTGTTTCGCGCGAAAGGCAGTTGGCAGAGGCCCGACGTCCCGCCGCGATGTCGAGGATCATCATAAAGCAGGGGGCTGGCGGGTCCAGAGATGAATTTTACAAGCAAGCCACTCTCTGCCGGGCTCTATTTTGTGGCGACACCAATTGGATCGGCACGGGACATGACATTGCGGGGGTTGGACATTCTGGCCTCGGCAGACCTGATTGCGGCAGAGGATACAAGGACTGCGCGCAAGCTGATGGACATACACGGTGTGTCGCTGGATGGGCGCAAGGTTGTGGCCTTTCATGACCACAGCGGCGAGGGGGCTGTGGCGCGTCTTGTGGCGGACATGAAAGGCGGAAAATCAGTGGCCTACGTCTCTGAGGCAGGGACGCCTCTGGTGGCCGATCCGGGCTATGAACTGGGACGTGCGGCGATTGCTGAAGGGATCTCTGTCAGCACTGCGCCCGGTGCGTCGGCCGTGTTGGCGGCGTTGACGGTCTCGGGGTTGGCGACCGACCGATTTGCCTTTGTGGGGTTTCTGCCGGCCGCAAGACAACAACGCCAAACAGAGATCGCAGCGCTGCGCGATCTGCCTTTTACACTGGTCTTCTATGAGAGCCCGAAACGTGTTGGTGAAATGTTAGGTAATTTGCGCGATGTTCTGGGAGGCGCGCGGGAAGCAGTTGTTTGCCGTGAGCTGACGAAGAAGTTTGAAGAGGTATCGCGTGGCTCATTGGCGGTTCTTGCAACTGCGTTCGACCGGCGTGTGGTCAAGGGCGAAATCGTCGTTCTGGTCGGGCGCGCAGGCGCGGTTGAGGTGGCCGATGATGACATTGCCGGCGCTTTGCGAGAGGCGATGAAAACGATGCGCGTGAAAGATGCTGCAACGGCTGTGTCCGGGGCGCTGGGGTTGCCGCGCAGGCAGGTATATCAGATCGCGTTGCAGTTGGGAGGTGATGAATGAGCGGGTTGACTGGATATCATGCGGGTCTGGCTGCTGAAGACATTGTGGCGCGTGACTACCAAGAACGCGATCACCTGATCGCTGCAAGGCGTTGGCGCGGTCAATCGGGCGAGATTGATCTGGTGACACGTGACGGCGAAACGGTCGTTTTCGTGGAGGTCAAGAAAAGCCGGAGTTTTGCAACTGCGGCGGCACGTCTGGGGCGCAGGCAAATGGCGCGAATTGTGGCCAGCGCAGGGGAATTCCTGGCGGGTGAGCCGCGTGGGCAATTGACGGATGTACGGTTTGATTTGGCCGTCGTGAACGGCATGGGTGGCCTGAATGTTATCGAAAACGCGTTCATGGAAATGTGACGCCCATTGCACATGGCGGTTCGCTGGGCCATCAAAGCCTGGAACTGACAACCAATGAGGCTGCCCCCATGTCGCTCAAGATCGCTTTCCAGATGGATCCAATCGGGCCGATTGATATCGACGCGGACAGCACGTTCCGAATTGCAGAAGAGGCGCAGGCGCGCGGCCATAGCCTGTTTTATTATACCCCGGACAAACTGGCCTATGATCGGGGGCGGGTGACGGCAAAGGGCTGGCCGCTGACGGTGCAGCGGATCAGGGGCGATCATTTTGCGCTGGGCGATATGCGGACTGCGGATCTGGCAGATTTCGATGTCGTCTGGCTACGCCAGGACCCACCCTTCGACATGGGTTATATCACCACGACCCATATCCTCGATATGATCCACCCGGGTACGTTGGTGGTGAATGATCCGTTTTGGGTGCGCAACTACCCCGAAAAACTGCTTGTGCTGGGCTTTGCCGATTTGACACCGCCCACGATGATCGCCCGCGATCTGGAAACGCTCAAGACGTTTCGCGCGACATATGGCGACGTCATTCTCAAACCGCTTTATGGCAATGGCGGGGCCGGCGTATTCAAGCTCCGGCAGGACGACAGTAACCTTGCCTCCTTGCACGAGATGTTCGCCGGCATCAACAATGAACCGCTGGTGATGCAGCAATTCCTGCCCGACGTCGCGAAGGGTGACAAGCGGGTCATTCTTGTCGATGGGGAGCCGGTCGGGGCCATCAACCGCATTCCCGCCGCTGGCGAAACCCGGTCAAACATGCATGTGGGCGGGCGCCCTGAGAAAGTGGAACTGACGGATCGCGACCGCGAGATATGTGCGCGTATTGGCCCACTTTTGCGTGAGAAGGGCCAGATTTTTGTTGGCATTGACGTGATCGGCGACTGGCTGACCGAAATCAACGTGACCTCTCCGACCGGCATTCAGGAATTGGAGCGGTTCGACGGTGTGAATATTGCCGAAAAGATATGGCAGGCGATCGAGGCGCGCCTTTAGACCTCTTTTGTCATGGCCAGGCGATAGCTGACCGCTTCGGCCACATGCGGTTTGCGCACATCGCGGGCCCCTTCAAGATCAGCAATGGTCCGCGCCACCCGCAGCACCCGATGATAGCCGCGCGCGGACAGGCCAAATCGCTCTGCCACCTTGGTGAGCAGGGCGCGTCCTTCGCCGTCCGGCGCGGCGATTTCATCCAGCAGGTGCCCTTCCATATCGGCGTTCACCTGTACAGTCTTGTGGCCGGAAAACCGGGTCGACTGTGCGTCGCGCGCCTGTCGCACGCGCGCGGCGACGCTGGCAGAGCTTTCGCCGGTTTCGGGAAGATCGAGGTCGGTGAATGCCACGGGCGGCACTTCGACCCGCAAATCGAAGCGGTCCATCAGCGGCCCAGAGATGCGCCCCATGTAGTCCTCGCCGCAGATGGGCACCCGCGCACAAGCCCGGGCGGGATCTGCCAGATAGCCGCATTTACAGGGGTTGGCGGCTGCGACAAGCATAAAGCGGCAAGGATAGCGAACATGCGCGTTGGCGCGCGCCACTACGACTTCGCCGGTTTCGATGGGCTGGCGCAGGGTTTCCAGAACCGTGCGCGGGAATTCCGGAAACTCGTCCATGAACAGGACCCCGTTGTGCGCCAGGCTGATTTCACCGGGTTTGGCGCTGCGTCCGCCGCCAACGATGGCCGCCATCGAAGCGGTGTGATGCGGTTCCCGAAACGGTCTTTCGCGGTTGATGCCGCCTTCATCCAGCAGCCCCGACAGGGAATGGATCATGGATGTTTCCAGCGCTTCGCTCGGTGACAGTTCCGGCAGGATGCCGGGGATGCGCGCGGCCAACATGGATTTGCCCGACCCCGGAGAGCCGACCATCAGCAGATGGTGCCGTCCGGCTGCGGCAATTTCGAGTGCGCGTTTGGCCCTTTCCTGGCCTTTCACTTCGGACAGATCGCGCGTGCCGGTCTGCCCCATGACTTCTCCGGGTTCAGAGGGGTGCAGAACCGATTGCCCGGTGAAATGCCGGACCATATCGGCCAGACTGCGCGGCGCGATGACGTTGACCGCGCCGACCCAGGCAGCCTCTGCCCCACAGGCCTGCGGGCAAAGCAAGGTCCGGTCATCCTGAGCGGCTGCCATGGCGGCGGGGAGGGCGCCGTTGACCGGGACCAGCGTGCCGTCCAGCGAAAGTTCACCCAAGGCCACGGTCTGGGCGGCGTCATCCTTCGGAATGATGTCGAGGGCGGCAAGAAGTGCCAGCGCGATCGGAAGGTCAAAATGCGATCCTTCCTTCGGCAGATCGGCAGGCGACAGGTTGACCGTGATCCGCTTGGAAGGAAGCGCAATGGCCATGGCGGTGAGCGCCGCGCGCACCCTCTCGCGGGCCTCGGACACGGCCTTATCCGGCAATCCCACAATCGAGAACGCCGGAATGCCCGGCGTGACGGCGCATTGCACTTCGACCAACCGCGCGTCGATCCCTTCAAATGCCACCGTGTAGGCCAATGCGACCATCATGTTCCCCTGTTCATGGTTAACGGGTAGGGGCAGGTGGTTTAGGAATGGTTAATGGGTGTCACCGGGCCAGGGTATTTGCGGCAGATCGAGTGGATATGGCCAGGGGTTATGCGCTTCTTCCAAGGCCGCCTTGCGCCATGTCAGAAAAGCCGGTTCAGCAAGATGTGCGGCGACATAGGCCCGTGATGCGGCGCTGACGGGCAGGTCATAGGCCGTGATCCGCATGGCGACCGGGGCATAGAAAACATCGGCGAGTGAATATGCACCGAAAAGCCACGGCCCGTCGCCGCCATGGCGCGCGCGTGCCAGCCCCCACAGCTGCTCAATGCGCGCCAGATCATTCAGGACTGCCTGCGTCGGCGCGAACCCTTTCCAGCGAAAGCGGATCATCATGGGGCAGGCGTCGCGCAGGGCGAAAAACCCGCTGTGCATTTCTGCAACGATAGACCGGGCAAGCGCTCTTGCTGGCGGATCAGGCGGGTAGAAACCGATGGCTGGATGTGTTTCCACCAGCGTTTCCGCTATCGCAAGGCTGTCAGTCAACACCTGCCCGTCAAAGGTTTGCAACACAGGGACAGTCTGCGCAGGGGCAAGATGCGCAAGGTCTTCTTTCATGGTGCCCGCATAAAGCCCGACCATGTTGGTCTGGAAGGGCAGTCCGAAATTCTTTAGCATCAGCCAGCCGCGCAGGGACCAACTGCTGAACGTACGATCACCGATATAAAGTTGATATGTCATGCCCTGATGCTTAGCGCAGGAATCATCGGGCTGGCGAACGATCTTCTGTGAATGGGGCTATCACGGGGTGTGATTGATGTGTCGGATTGCCCATCGGTTGGTTCTGCATTCCAACGTCGTGACCGAAAGATTGTCGATCCGGTTGGCGAAGGCTTCATACGCGCTGATCCTCAGCGCCCGCTGGATTTGGGTCAGGATGACGCCAAAGTGAGCGACAACGATCAGGTCGGGACGTCCCTCTGACAGGTGGCGGTCAATTGCAGCATCGACCCGGTTCCGCACTGCATTCCAGCTTTCGCCATTGGGAGGGGACACATCGCCGGGAGTTTCCCAGAAAGCGCGGATTGTTTGGCTGTCCTGGGCTTCGACATCGGCAAAGGTTTGCAGTTCCCAGTCACCAAAATTCATTTCACGCAATAGGGGATCATGCGGCAACCTGATCGTCGGTTCCAGAATATCAGCCGTCGCACTGGCCCTGATCAGGTCAGAGGACACTATTGGTGCGTCAGGCAGGAAGGCGCGCAAACGGGCGATTGCGGCTGTGTCAGACAGGTCGGCGGGAACATCGGACCAGCCCACCATGGATGTGGCATGGGTCGGTCCATGGCGCACCAGCCATAACCTTGTCACGGCAGCTTCCCCTTGAGCGTCATTGGCAGGCCGGCCATGATCGCCACAACGAGATCAGCGCTGGCCGCCAGGGACTGGTTCATTTGGCCCTGCGCATTTCGGAATTTGCGCGCCAGTGCGTTTTCGGGAACGATGCCTTGCCCCACCTCGTTTGAAACGATGACGACAGGGCCATTGCGGGCGGCGATGGCATCCATCAACGCCTCACAATGGGGCATAATGTCGTATTCGCCCAGGATCAGGTTGGTCAGCCAGAGCGTTGCGCAATCGATCAGGACCGGCTGTCCCGCTTTTGCCTGCGCAAGAGCGCCAGCCAGGTCGATGGGTTCTTCAACCGTTGTCCAGTTGGTGCCGCGTGTCTTGCGATGATGCGCAACTTTCTGCGCCATCTCATCATCAAAGACCTGCGCGGTTGCAATATAGACAGGATTGTCCGAGCCTCGCAGAACCAGGTCTTCCGCAAAAGCGGATTTGCCAGAGGCTGCACCGCCTAGGACGAGGGAAAGATCTGGCAATAGCATCGGCGCAACTTTTCGTGATCCATCTTGTCTGGCCCTTCGTAAACAGATCAGACAACAAAGTTAATGCATCACAATGGAATCTGGGAGAAATGCAATGGGCGTCACCGGTTTTTCTGATCAATCCTTGTCCCGGACGGCGATGAAAGCGGAGTTGCTTGACGCCGAAACCGAGCTTGCACTGGCCTATGCCTGGCGCGACCAGAGAGATGAGAAGGCGTTGCACCGCCTGATTACGGCATACATGCGCCTTGCGATTTCGATGGCCTCCAAATTCAAGCGCTATGGCGCGCCGATGAACGATCTGATTCAGGAAGCCTCGGTTGGCCTTATGAAAGCCGCTGACAAGTTTGATCCTGATCGCGGGGTCCGGTTTTCAACCTATGCCGTGTGGTGGATCAAGGCGTCGATCCAGGACTATGTGATGCGGAACTGGTCCATGGTGCGGACCGGCTCGACCTCTTCGCAGAAGTCCCTGTTTTTCAACATGCGCCGCGTGCAGGCCCGGTTGGAGCGTGAAGCTGCATCCGAAGGCCGGGTGCTGGACAAGCAACACATGCGAGAGATGATCGCCATCGAAGTGGGCGTTCCCCTGCATGACGTAGAGATGATGGAAGGCCGGCTTTCGGGGTCTGATTTTTCACTGAATGCAACGCAATCGGTCGATGATGAAGGTCGCGAATGGATCGACGCACTAGAGGATAATGGCCCCCAAGCGTCCGAAATGGTCGCACATACACATGACAACGACACGCTGCGCCAATGGCTTCTGACGGCGCTGTCTAACCTCAATGACCGCGAGAAATTCATCGTGCGCGAGCGTAAACTGCGCGATGAGCCCCGAACGCTCGAGAGTCTCGGCGCCGAACTGGGTCTGTCAAAAGAGCGTGTGCGCCAGCTTGAGGCCGCAGCCTTTGGCAAGATGCGCAAATCCCTGGAGGCCCAAGGCCCAGAGGTGCGCGGTTTTTTTGCCTGACGCCTGACATTGTGTTTCCGGTCTGATCTGACCTAGTGTCGGGCAACCCCGACCGGAGACATCAGATGCTGGCAAAGAAGCATATTCTCTTAATCGTTGGAGGCGGCATTGCCGCTTTCAAATCCCTGGACCTTGTTCGTCGCCTGCGCGACCATGGTGCGCAGGTAACACCTGTTCTGACGAATGCAGGGGCGGAGTTCGTCACACCTTTGAGCCTGTCTGCGTTATCCGCCTCCAAGATCTATCAGGACCTGTTCAACCTGACAGATGAGGCAGAGATGGGGCATATCGAATTGTCCCGCGCCGCCGACCTGATTGTTGTTGCCCCTGCGACCGCAGATTTGATGGCGAAGATGGCTGGCGGGCTTGCCGGTGATCTGGCTTCCACGCTGCTTTTGGCGACTGACAAACGGGTCTTGATTGCGCCGTCGATGAATGTCCGCATGTGGGAACACCCTGCGACCCAGCGCAATCTGGCGGTCTTGCGAAACGACGGTATTTTGGTGGTTGGCCCGAACGAAGGCGATATGGCCTGTGGCGAATATGGACCGGGCCGTATGGCAGAGGTGCCCGAGATTATCGCGGCCATTGATGTGGCGCTTGCAGAGGGGCCGTTGAAGGGGAAACATGTCATCGTGACATCCGGGCCGACCCATGAACCGATTGATCCTGTGCGTTATATCGCTAACCGTTCGTCCGGCGCGCAAGGCACAGCCATCGCCCGGGCGTTGGCCGCGTTGGGCGCTGAGGTGACCTTTATATCCGGTCCGGCGGTGGTGCCTCCGCCCTGGGGCGTGACGACGGTGAATGTGCAGACGGCACAAGAGATGCTGGCGGCTGTAAAGGCTGCCCCTGCCGCAGATGCAGCGGTTTTTGCCGCCGCCGTGGCCGATTGGCATGTGGTCAACGCGGGTGACAGCAAGATCAAAAAGGATAGCGCGGGCCTGCCCCGGCTGGATTTCGCAGAGAACCCTGACATTCTGGCCACGGTATCGCAGATGGGTGAGGGGCGCCCGAAACTGGTCGTCGGATTTGCGGCGGAAACCGATGATGTCATTGCCAATGCGACGGCAAAGCGCGCACGCAAACGGTGCGACTGGATCGTGGCCAATGATGTGTCCCCTGAAACGGGCATCATGGGTGGCTCGGAGAATGCGGTGACCCTGATCACGGCAGAGGGGGCCGATGCCTGGCCGCGCATGTCCAAAGACGCGGTTGCGGCAACACTGGCCCAACGTATTGCCGAGGCGATTGCGTGAGCGTGACGATCCAATTCCTGTGGGACGACGGCGCCGATCAGACCATCGGTCTGCCAACCTATGAATCCGCCGGGGCTGCCGGGGCTGATCTGCGCGCGAATTTCCCTGACAGGGGCGCGATCACCCTTGAGCCCGGTGCGCGGCTGCTGGTCCCGACCGGGTTGCGCCTGGCGATCCCGGATGGGTTTGAGGTCCAGATCAGGCCGCGATCAGGGTTGGCGTTGAAACATGGCGTGACCTTGTTGAATACACCCGGCACGATTGATAGCGATTACCGTGGGCCGCTTGGCATCATCATGGTGAATCTGGGGAGCGATGAGTTTGAGGTTTCCCATGGGATGCGGATCGCCCAGATGATCGTCGCCCCAGTCCTTCAGCCCCGGTTCGAGACCGTCGCGTCTCTGGATGAAACGGCGCGTGGCGCGGGCGGTTTTGGGTCTACCGGCCAATGATTATGGTGGGCACAATGGCGCTAACCCTTTGGGTCATTGGGTGGCTGATGCAGGTCCCCAATGCGGCGCGCAGGAATATGATTGTATTCCTGTTTATCGGGGTCCTGATCATTCAGCTTGTCCTGCCCGATGGCCATCCGCTGCGAATGGCGACGGGCGGCGATGCGCGTTTGTGGGCTCTTTTGATCGGCTTTGGCGTTCTGGTGCTGGGCTATCGCAAGATCCTGCGCGGTCTGAGGGCCCGCGCCATTTCCAGGGAGGCCGGGCCGGTGAAGTCTGAAAGTTTTTCCGAAACCGAACTAGACCGCTATGCCCGCCATATCATTCTGCGAGAAGTGGGCGGACCGGGCCAAAGGGCGCTGCGTGACGCGAAGGTTCTGGTTGTGGGGGCCGGTGGCCTTGGATCGCCAGCATTGGCCTATCTGGCAGCGGCCGGTGTTGGGGAAATCGGTGTTATTGATGATGACGTGGTTGAGAACGCCAATCTGCAACGGCAAGTGATCCATCCTGACCGCTCTATCGGCATGCCCAAGGTCCAATCCGCAGCAGAGGCGATGCAGGCCCAAAACCCCTTTGTAACCGTGCGCCCTTACCATCGCAGGCTGGATGCGAAGATCGCGGCAGAATTGTTCGCGGACTACGATCTGGTGCTGGATGGCACCGACAATTTCGCGACCCGCTATCTTGTCAACGAAACGGCCGTCGCAACCAAACGCCCGTTGATCGCCGCAGCCCTGACCCAATGGGAAGGACAGATCAGCGTCTATGATCCGGCAAAGGGAACACCTTGCTATGCCTGTGTCTTCCCTCAGGCACCGGACCCGGCGCTGGTGCCCAGCTGCGCTGAGGCCGGTGTAATCGGCCCGTTGCCGGGTGTGATCGGGGCAATGATGGCGGTGGAAGCCGTCAAGCTGATTACAGGCGCAGGCGAAAGCCTTGCCGGGCGGTTGCTGATTTATGATGCACTCTATGCGCAGACCCGCACGATTGCGGTTAAGCCACGCAAGGATTGCGCGGTGTGCCAGGGCAAGGGCGCGCTTGGTGCGTAATATCGCCCGAAGGGTGGTGCGGGCGGCCTGCACGCACTACCTGACGTCCAAAGGAGAATTTTCATGACAAACCCGTTGCTCGCCGATTGGGAAACGCCCTTTGGGTTGCCGCCATTCGATCAGATTTCTGACGAAGATTTCGCCCCTGCCGTTGATGCGGCATTGGCGGAATCGCGGGCAAATATTGTTGCGATTGCAGAAAATCCAGACGCGCCGGATTTTGCCAATACGATTGAGGCGCTGGAGCGGGCGGACGACACGCTGGGCCGCGTGCTGGGGGCGTTTTACAATGTGGCTGGGGCTGACAGCAACCCAAAGCGCGAGGCCTTGCAGCGTGAATTTGCCCCGCTTTTGAGTGCTTATGGCTCCGAAGTGTCCGAGAACAAGAAACTCTTTGCGCGGGTCGAAGCGGTTTGGGATCAGCGCGCGAAATTGGGCCTGACGGATGAGCAACAGCGCGTGCTGATGCTGACACGTCGCGGTTTTATCCGCTCTGGTGCGCAGTTGGAAGGCCAAGCGGCAGAGGATTTGCGCGCGGCCAAGTCGCGGTTGTCGGTCTTGGGCACGGAATTCACCCAAAACCTGCTGGCCGATGAGCGGGAATGGTTCATGACGCTCGACAAGGATGACCTGATCGGTTTGCCTGATTTTGTCATTGCGACAGCGAAGGCGGCAGGTGAAGAGAAAGGCGCAGGTGGCCCGGTTGTCACCCTTTCGCGTTCGCTGATCGTGCCGTTCCTGCAGTTTTCAGAGCGTCGCGATCTGCGTCAGAAGGCCTATGAGGCCTGGGGCGCGCGCGGGGCCAATGGTGGTGAGACCGATAACCGGGGCATCACCGCAGAAACCCTAAAGCTGCGCGAAAAGCGGGCCAATTTGCTGGGTTACGAGACCTTTGCCGACTTCAAGCTTGAGACGGAAATGGCAGGCACGCCGGACGTTGTGCGCGATCTGCTGATGCAGGTTTGGGAGCCGGCCAAGGCCGCTGCCGAGGCGGATGCCAAGCTGTTGGAGCGCATGCTGCATGCAGACGGGTTTGATGGGCGGCTGGAGCCTTGGGACTGGCGCTTTTATGCAGAGAGACGCCGCAAGCAATTGCATGATCTGGATGAGGCAGAGCTGAAGCCATATTTGCAGTTGGATCGGATGATCGAGGCCGCATTCGCCTGTGCGGGTCGCCTGTTCGGGCTGGAGTTTGCGCCCTTTGAAGGCCCCGCCTATCACCCAGATGTCCGCCTTTGGGAGGTCACGCGGGAGGGTGCGCATGTAGCCGTCTTTATCGGTGATTATTTCGCGCGTGGGTCCAAGCGGTCCGGCGCCTGGTGTTCGGCGATGCGCGCGCAGCAGCGGTTGAGCGGTGATATTCGCCCGCTCGTGGTGAATGTCTGCAATTTTGCAAAGCCCGAGGCAGGGAAACCTGCGCTTTTGTCATATGATGACGCACGCACCCTGTTTCACGAGTTCGGCCACGCGCTGCACCAGATGTTGTCGGATGTGACCTATGAAAGCATCTCGGGGACCTCTGTGGCCCGCGATTTCGTGGAACTGCCCAGCCAGCTTTATGAGCATTGGCTGGAAGTGCCTGAGGTGCTGGCCGAATTCGCGACCCATGCCGAAACCGGTGCGCCGATGCCAGAGGACCTGCTGCATCGGATGCTGGGGGCTGCGACCTATGACATGGGGTTTCAGACGGTTGAATATGTGGCCTCGGCGCTGGTTGATCTGGACTTTCACGAGGGCTCGGCCCCGGCGGATCCCATGCAGCGGCAAGCTGAGATTCTGGAGGCGATCGGGATGCCGCACGCCATTCGGATGCGCCACGCGACCCCGCATTTTGCCCATGTTTTCGCCGGGGACGGATATTCCAGCGGGTATTACAGTTACATGTGGTCCGAAGTGATGGATGCCGATGCCTTTGCGGCCTTTGAAGAGGCAGGTGACCCTTTTGATGTCGAGACAGCCAGACGATTGGAAGGAACCGTCCTGTCATCTGGCGGATCGGTGGATGCCGCAGAGCTTTACACCGCATTTCGCGGGCGATTGCCGGGGGTAGAGGCGCTGTTGAAGGGGCGCGGATTGGGTAGCGCTGCCTGATCTGCGCCCATCACAGTGACGTGAAATCTTCTGACCACCCTGTGACAGAACAGTGGTTAGGCTCTCTGGAGGCTGGCACATGCGTGCATGGCCGTTATCACAGGGAGGTGAAACATGAGAGTAGCCGTTTTCATTATTGGCATGACCTTGGCGTCCTCGACCGCCGCACAGGACGCTTTGCCATTTGGCTCGGACGCGGACAAAGCCTATGCCGATGCGATCTGGGACAACATGCTTGAGAGCAATCTGGCGGGCGACGGTCTGGTGATTTCCTATCCCTATCCGGGGACAGATCCGCATGGTTTCCTGCTTGAGACATTTTATACGCAAGCCACGATCAACGGGTTTACCGGCGCGCTGATCGTCAAGCGCAATTACGGTCCGCTGGATGTTTCAGAGGACGAGGTGATCGCTGATCCAGACGGACATCTGGCGGCGATTACGATCATGTTTGAACGTGAGCCAGGATATGATGAAGCCACGCAGAACTGGTTTTATGCAAAGTATCTGCCTGACGGTGCATTGGACGTGAATCCTGGCGGCGTGGCCCTGGCCGGGTTGGTGGGCAAGAACGCCAATGCAGGCTGCATCGCATGCCATCAGGGTGCCGGTGGCGATGATTTCATTTTTACGACGGATGCACCGCTTCAGCTGAACTGACCCCTTTGACATGCGCGCAGCCCCCCCAGGGGGGCTGTTGCACCCTGCTGGCTAGTTTCTAACCTCTGCGGGGGACACACCCCATATTTGCGTTTTCTGCACCCAGCCGCGATAGCCGCCTGCCGTCAGTTCACACCAATCGGGGTTACAATCACCAAGCCTGGCAATCACGCCCGGCTCAAGAAGCGCGTTCTCGGTCGCGTTGGTGTCGGGGCGTGCGCGCAAAACAGTGTCTTGCTCTTCGACAATGACCGTACGGGCGCCCGACAGCATGCGATAGTGGACCCAGCCGCCCTGACCATCGCGGTCGATCACGCGCCGCCAGTGGCCGTATTCAGCAATGATCTGCAAGGGCATACCCTGACGTTGGAACACCCAGTCGATCCGTTGCGAGAGCGCAGGTCCGCGACGCGCGTTCACTTCGTCTGCATGCAAAGACACATAGCGCGGCAGCGGCAGGTTTGTTTCGGGACCGATGGCGGGGCCCCCCGTGTCGTTTTGCTGCGCGAAACCAATGCTCATGCTTACGACGACGGCGAACGCAGCACCCTGAAACACGCGAAACCAATGCGCCACGACACCCATTGTTTGTCCTTACTGCTCACTTTTGCGGCGCGCGGTTCTTGTGCTGCGCGTCCCTTTGGCGCAACCTGCCACGACAAGGTTGATTTGGAAACCCGCAGGAGGGAAATGCATGCCAGGTAAGCATCTAAGTGTTGTCGTGACGCGACGGTTGCCTGAGGTGGTGGAAACCCGACTGAAAGAGCTTTTTGACGTCGAGTTGCGCGAAGATGATACGCCGATGACGGCCGAAGAACTGGCCGATGCGATGGCGCGGGCCGATGTCCTGGTTTGCACGATCACCGATCAGATTGATGCCAAGATGCTTGGGCGGGCCGGTGAAAAGCTGAAACTGATCGCGAACTATGGTGCAGGCGTCGATCACATTGATGTCGCAACAGCGCGACAGCGCGGGATCCATGTGTCCAACACGCCCGGTGTCGTGACCGAAGATACCGCGGATATGGTGATGGCGCTGATCCTGGGTGTAACGCGCCGTTTGGCCGAGGGGCTGCGTCTGGCACAGTCCAACGATTGGCAGGGATGGGCGCCCACGGCAATGCTGGGCGGACGGATCAAGGGCCGGCGCCTTGGCATTCTTGGAATGGGCCGGATCGGCCAGGCGGTCGCCCGCCGGGCCGCGGCCTTTGGCATGCAGGTGCATTATCACAACCGCAAACGCTTGCGCCCCGAGGTCGAGGAAGAGTTGGATGCGACCTATTGGGAAAGCCTCGATCAGATGGTGGCGCGCGTCGATATCCTGTCAATCAACTGCCCGCACACACCATCCACATTTCACCTGATGAACGCCCGGCGTCTGAAACTGATGAAGCCCGACGCCGTGATCGTGAACACTTCGCGCGGAGAGGTCATTGATGAAAACGCCCTGACACGGATGCTGCGCGCCGGTGAAATTGCGGGTGCGGGCCTTGATGTGTTCGAGCGTGGACATGAGATCAATCCGCGCTTGCAAGCTTTGCCGAACGCGATCTTGCTGCCCCATATGGGGTCGGCCACCCTCGAAGGCCGAATCGAGATGGGCGAGAAGGTGATCGTGAATATCAAGACCTTCGCAGATGGACACAGGCCACCTGATCTGGTTGTTCCCGCGATGCTTTAACAGGCCCCTTGTCGGTTTTGCCCTTCATCCGGTCGGCTGGTTCTTTCGCTGCCGGGCCGTTTGGCGCAAATTAGCGCCGAGAGTGCCAAGGGAGTCGGTCACATGAAAACGCAAGTCAAAGCATTGGTTGTCGGTGGCGGCGCTGTTGGCACGTCGATTGCCTATCATCTGGCCAAGGCGGGTTGGGATGACGTGATGCTGTTGGAACGGGATGAGCTGACGTCTGGGTCCACCTGGCATGCGGCGGGGCTGCTGCCTTTGTTCAACATGTCGTTTGCGACGACCCACATCCACAAATACTCGGTCGATTTCTATAAATCGCTGGAAGAGGAAACCGGGCTGAACGCCGGTTTTGCCGTCGTTGGCAACCTGCGCATGGCGCAGACGCAGGAACGGATGGATGAGTATATGCTCTATGCCTCCACCGCCGAAACCTGCGATGTGCCTTACGTCTGGATGACCCCTGATGAGATCAAGGCGAAATGGCCGTTGATTAGGACAGAGGACCTCAAAGGCGCACTTTATCATCACACCGATGGCTATATTAACCCCGCCGATGTGACCCAAGCGATGGCCAAGGGTGCGCGCCAGCGTGGTGTGATGATTGAACGCAAATGGCAGGCGGATGCGTATCACTGGAACGGTGATGCGTGGGACGTGACCTGTACCAGGATGGTGGAAAGGGGCGGTAATTTGGTGCCGTCCGATGAGCAGATCGTGATCACCGCAGAACATGTCGTCACGGCTTCGGGCAATCACGCCCAGACAACGGCGAAAAAACTGGGCATCAAGATCCCTGCGATCCCGGTGGAACACCAGTTTATCGTGATGGACAAAGACCCGGAGTTGGTGAAATTCCGCGCCGAGGGCAATGTCGAGCATCCGGTCGTGCGTGACGCCGATGCGCAGTCCTATGTCCGCGAAGAACGTGGTGGCTGGATTTTGGGTGTCTATGAACAGGGCGCGCCTGCGGTCTTTGAATACGGCGTGCCAGATAGTTTCCGCGCCGATCTGTTTCCGCTCGATCTGGAGCGGATTGAAGAGCAATATATGGCCATGATCCACCGTATTCCTTCGTGCGAGGAAAGCGGGTTGAAGGACGATTTCAACGGGCCGATCTGTTATACGCCCGACGGCAACCCGCTGGTGGGCCCTGCACCCGGCTTACGCAATATGTGGTTGGCCGAAGGGTTTTCCTTCGGGATCACGGCGGCGGGCGGCACTGGCTATTATCTGGCGCAGATGATGGTGGACGGAGAGGCCGAGATCGACATGGCCTCGCTTGATCCCAAGCGCTATGGCGACTGGATGACGACCGAGTTCGCGGCGCGCAAGAACGAAGAATGCTACGATCACGTCTATGTTCTGCACCACCCCGATGAAGAACGGCCCGCCTGTCGCCCGCTGCGCACATCACCGGCCTATGACCGTCAGGCTGCCCGTGGAGCGCAGTTTGGGTTTGTGAATGGATGGGAACGCCCGAACTACTATGCGCCCGAAGGGTTCAGCGACCATGACAGCCGGTCTTTCCGCCGTGGCGGTTGGTGGCAGTATGCGGTCGAGGAAGCAAAAGCGATCCGGCAAGGCGTCGGCCTGATTGACGCGACGGCCTTTACCAAACACATCGTCAAAGGGCCGGGGGCGACGGCGTTTCTTGACTGGTTTACAACAAACAAGCTGCCACGGGTTGGCCGGATCAACCTGACCTATGCGCTGACCGACCACGGCACGACGCGGACCGAATATACCATCGTGCGCCTGAAGGATGACGAATACTATCTGGTTTCTGCTGGCGCGTGGACAGATTATGACGCGGATTTCCTGCGCAAGGCGGTTGCGGACAAAGAAGCCGAATTTGGCCGCATTGACGTGCAGAACGTCACCACCCAATGGGGTGTCTTTGCCATCGCAGGTCCAAAATCGCGGGATGTTCTGAACGCGGTCATCAAGGATGCGGACGCTGGAACGGCGCTGTCCAACAAGCGCTTCCCCTGGCTCTCGGCCAAGCAGATCGAGCTGGGGATGTGTCCGGTCAACGCGATCCGTGTGGCCTATACCGGAGAGTTGGGCTGGGAATTGCATCACCCGATTGAGATGCAGAATTACCTCTTTGATCTGCTGGAAAAGGCGGGCGAGCCGCATGGGATGAAACTGGTCGGTGCGCGGGCGCAGAACTGGCTGCGGCAGGAGAAATCCTACCGCGCGTTCGGCACCGAATTGGGCCGCGACGCAACCCCGCTGGAAGCTGATCTGCCGCGTTTTGTGGATTTGTCCAAGGAATTCAACGGCAAGGCCGCGATGGAAGCCAAGGGTATTCGCTCCAAATGCGTGACCTTGCTGATCGACGGGCCGGATGATGCAGACCCATGGGGGCGCGAGGCGCTTTATGCGATGGATGGCACTCGCGTGGGGCGCTTGACCTCGGGCGGGTATTCGGTGGCGTTCGAAAAGTCGGTTGGCATGGGGTATGTGAGGCCGGAACTGGCTGAGGTGGGCATGAAGCTTCGGGTCAAGATGCTGGATCAGTTGTGGGATGCAGAGATTGTCGAGGATAGCCCCTATGATCCCAAGAACGCGACGATCCGCGTTGATGGCTGACAGATGAGCGAAGTAGGGTGGGTTTAGACCCACCTTACGGTTTGATCCGCTATTCCATAGTCCCGGCTGATAGCGCCGACCGTTGCTTGCCCGCCCCATCGAAATTTGCGGGATCGAGCCATGTATCAAATGCAGCGCTCACCCGTGGCCAGTCCTGATCCAGGATCGAAAACCATGCCGTATCCCGATTGCGCCCCTTGTAGACCAAAGCCTGCCGGAACAGCCCATCATATTGAAACCCCAGCCGCGCCGCCGCCCGCCGTGACGGGGCATTCAGCGCGTCGCATTTCCATTCGTAACGGCGATAGCCCAGTTCCCCCAGCGCGCGTTTCATCATCAGATACATCGCCTCAGTCGCCATGACCGTTTGTTGCAGCGCGGGCGCGAAGGTGATGTGGCCCACCTCGACCACGCCGTTTTGCGGTTGTATGCGCAGAAAGCTGGCAACGCCCACGGGGCGTGCGTCGGTTTTGTCGATGATGGCGAAGAACAGGGGGTCTTGGCTGGTGGACGCCTCTGTCACCCAGTCGGCGTAATCAGCTTCGGATTGAAACGGACCTGTTGGCATGTAGGTCCAGAGCGCGCCTGTTTCATCTGCGGAAAATGCCGCATGGAGTGCTGCGGCATGTGCGGTATGCAAAGGCACAGCATCGCAGGTCCGCCCCCGCATCGGCGTGTGCGGAACGGGCTGGCAGCCTTGCCAATCAGGGACCGGCGCACCGATCGGCTGGCCTAGCGCGTTCTTGTGGCCGGTCATGCAAAGCGCTGTGGTGAGAGTGCGGCGATTGTTTGGGCCGAGAGCTCTGAAGCTGCCCCACTGACCAAATCAGCCAGCAACTGGCTGGCTGCGGGTGAGCATTGCATGCCATAACCACCCTGACCTGCGCACCAGACGAAGCTGGGATCGCGCGGGTCCGGACCCAGCACAAGTGTCCTGTCCGGCGAGAATGTCCGAAGGCCCGCCCAGGAACTCAGCAATCGGGTCACTGGTTCGGTCACGTTTGCTTCATAGCGTGCCAGCCCCTCTGCTAGCACCATGTCATCGGCGAAGGCGTCATGTGGGGTGGTGGGGTGCTCCTCGGCGGGTGATACGATCAGGGCTCCTGCATCTGGCTTGGCGTACCAGTCCTCGTTTGGTCCGTAGGTTATTGGCCAAGTGCTGACATCATGACCGCCTGGTGCAGGAATGCGCGCCATGGAGCGTCGCAACGGCGTAAATCCAAGCGGTGTGATCCCGGCCTGCTCGGCAATCTGGTCAACCCATGCTCCTGCGGCGTTCACCAGATGGCGTGTCTCAAAAGTGGTTGCTCCGGCACTGACCACCCATCCGGCGTCTGTGCGCGTGATACCATCGACCAGCATCCCGGTGCTGATGGTCGCATCATTTTTTCTGGCCATGCGGGCGAAGGTCTGAATCAGCCGGTCTGTATCCATGTCCCAGGCCGAGGCATTATACGCCGCGAGCCCCACGACGGTTTCGTCGAGGATCGGTATCATGTCCCTGGCCTCAGTGACGCTGATCCGGTCGAGCTGCATCCGCTTTTGATCTGCGTCGAATTCATCCGCCTTGTCGGCTCCGCTGATCAGCATCATTCCACGCGGAGAAAGAATGCCATTGTCATCGTGAAACGCATGGCTCGCCTTGTTCAATGCGAGTGTGGAGGGTTTGCCGTAGTTCCATTCAAACATCGCCGCCGACCGGCCGGAAGTGTGATAGGCCAGCGCGTCCTCGCCTTCCAACAGCATCACGCTGCCGAGTTCAGAAAGACGTGCAGCGGCGGAAACGCCAGCGATCCCGCCGCCAATGATAAGAAAATCGATCATCGTTCTTCGAGCCTGTCTGTTGCGGGTGGCGGTGTGACGCTGAGCCTTGTGATCTGATCATAGAGATCCTGGTTCATCCGGAACGAAACGGCGCTCAGCGATGGTTGCAGCTGTTCGACTGAGCGTGCCGAAATGATCGGCAGGGGTCTGACGGGATGCCCGGCGGCCCAGGCCACGGCAAGCGTTGCCGGGGCGACGCCGAGCCTTGCCCCCAACGCGGCCAGTTCCCGCGCCGTTTCACGCATCCAATCCTGATCGTATCGCGCCTGATAGCGTGGATCCTCGGTCAGGCGACCGGTTTCGCCGAGGGCATATTTTCCTGTCAAAAGACCGCCGCCGAGCGGCGAATAAGGCACGACGGTGATCTGCTGGTCTGCTGCCATGGGGAAAATCTCGACCTCGCTTTGACGCTTTACCAAATTGTACATTGGCTGAATGACGTCGATCCGGGTCCCCAGCGACAGCGCCACCGCCTGCGCCTTCATGACTTGCCAGGCGGCATAGTTCGACACGCCGATGTGCCGGATCAGGCCACGCGATTGCAGCTCGGCCAGCGTGCTGAAAGTGTCCTCCAGCGGGGTCTCGTCATCAAAGCGATGCATGTAAAGCAGATCTATGGCATCTTCGTTCAGCCTTTTGCGGGACAGGTCGAAATGCGCGAGGATATTTGCCCGGGATGCGCCGCCGGTATATCCGGCCTTGGTTGCCAGATAAATCGTGTCGCGCGCCGGTTTGATCAGCGCGCCGAGGATTGTTTCTGATGCACCTTCGGTATAGCCGACCGCCGTGTCAAAGTGGTTGATGCCGCTGTCATGCGCTGCATCAAACATCGCTTTGCTTTGGGTCTGGTCCGCTTTGCCGCCAAACTGCATTGCGCCAAAGGTGAACCGGGATACGGGGGCGCCGCTGTGCGTTGTCAAATCTGCCATTTTCAAACTCTGGCATGCCTGTGATACGATGAAAAGATGTCCCAAGACGGTTGGGTCGTGCGCATTGACAGTTCTGGCATTGGAATGGCTACTACGCTTCTAATGAAATCATCCTTTGACCACATAGCGCCCATGATGTTTTTTTTGTCCCCTTGCCACCTGGCTGGCCGTCCATGAGGCCTGCTTTCCCAATCGCAAAGCCCGGTCAGGTTGTCGGTTTGCTGGGCGGCTCATTTGATCCGCCGCATGCCGGGCACGTGCATATCTCTCGGGCAGCTTTGACACGCTTTGGACTGGACCGGCTGTGGTGGCTGGTCTCGCCGGGAAATCCGCTCAAGCAGGCCGGTCCGGCCCCACTGCCTGATCGCATGCAGGCGGCCCGCGCGATCATGCAGCACCCACGGGTTGTCGTGACGGACATAGAGGCGCAGCTTGGGACGCAATATACCGCCCAGACGCTGGTGGCGCTGCGGCGCCGATACCCCGGTGTGCGTTTTGTCTGGTTGATGGGTGCCGATAACCTGGCACAATTTCATCGCTGGCAGGACTGGCGCTGGATTATGGAGACGGTTCCGATCGGGGTGATTGCACGCCCAGGCGACCGCATATCGGCACGCCTCTCGAAGGCGGCGAAGGTCTATGCGCAGTCGCGTCTTACAGGGCGGGCCGCCCATATTCTGGGGCGGGTGGATGCTCCGGCCTGGGCATTCATCAATCTTCCGATGTCGGATCAGTCATCCACCGCGATCCGAAAGCGCGGCGAATGGTGATGCGCCTGTCACGCCGTGCCATCCTGGCCGGGGCCACATCAGCCCTTGTATCGCCCGGGTTTGCAGATCCTCCTCAGACATCAATCCTTCCCAGGGCGCGTATCCCAGCGCGGGATGCCATCAGCCGGATGGTGGCGTCTCGTGCGTTTTCCGGTGAGGTCGGGGTCTTTGTGACGGATTTGCAGACCGGAGAGGAGTTGGAAGATATCAATGGTGCAATGGCCCAGCCCCCGGCGAGTGTCACAAAGGCGGTGACCGCGCTTTATGCGTTGGAAACACTGGGCGTGGAGCATCAGTTTCGGACACGCATATTTGCCGAAGGAGAGATAACGAACAGTATTTTGGAAGGCAATTTGATCCTGGCCGGGGGCGGGGACCCCAATCTCGTGACGGATCAACTGGCAGAGCTGGCGCAGAAGCTGAAGGAATCCGGGCTGCGCGAAGTGCGCGGCGATTTTCTTGTCTGGGACAATGCGCTGACCAACCTGGATGAGATTGACGACAGCCAACTGGACTATCTTGGGTACAATCCGACCGTGACGGGGCTGAACCTCAACTTCAACCGCGTTCACTTTGGCTGGAAACTGGAAGGCGACGAATACGTCACCACGATGGATGCCCGCAGTGAGACCTATCGCCCCGCTGTAACGACATCACGTATTTCGGTTGTCGATCGAGCCTTGCCTGTTTTTACCTATCGCGATGCCGGTCATGTGGACCATTGGACGGTTGCCGGCTCTGCATTGAACGATGAAGGGTCGCGCTGGTTGCCGGTTCGACATCCGGGGCTTTACGCCGGAGAGGTCTTTGCCACTTTCGCACGCAGTCATGGCATTGTCCTGAAACCACCCAGAGAAGCCCTGCAAGCGCCGGTTGGCGCAGCGCTTGCCGGATTCGAAAGCGCACCTCTGCGCGAGATGATGCGCGGGATGCTGCGGTTTTCAACGAACATCACTGCAGAAGCGGCCGGATTGGCGGCGACGGCGGCGCGAGGGGGGACATCCCGCGGGTTGCGCACGTCGGCCCTTGGCATGGCGCGGTGGGCAGACAGGCGGGCCGGGGGGATTGCACCGATCTTTGTTGACCATTCAGGTTTGGGCGACCAGTCGCGGTTGTCCCCGCGCGATATGGTGCGGTTTCTGGGCGCCGCAGATGTGATGCAGACCCTCCGCCCGATCCTGCGCAATGTCCGTCCCGTGGGTGAGGATCAAAAGATCATTGATGACCCAGAGGTTTCGGTGAAAGCCAAAACCGGGACGTTGAATTTTGTCTCGGCTCTTGCCGGTTACATGCGTACCAAAAGCGGCAGGAACCTTGCCTTCGCCATTTTCTCGTCTGATCTGGAGGCACGCGCGGCTGGCAAGTTGCAGGGCGATGAAAACCCGCCTGGCGCGCGCAGATGGACCCGGCAGGCCCGCGGATTGCAGCAAGAAATCGTGAGACATCTGGCGTTCAGGCTGGCGTGATCACAAGGTCATGTGGCGTGCGCGCGATCCGCGTTCGATAGCCGCGGCGTGCAGCCTGTCGATTTCAAGCTCATAGCGAATCTCTTCCAGCATCCGAACCTCAAGGCCGACAACGCGCCCGTCAGCCGCAGCAACATCACAAGAGAGCGCATAGGCTGTCTCATACAAGCGCTCTGGCAGCGCATCGCGGATCAGGCCAAACAGCGCTTCAAGACCGTCTTCCTGTTCCAGAAGGTCGAACACCATCGTGGACATGCGCGGCAGCCGTTCCGCGTCATAGCCCGCAAAGACAGGCAAATTATTGATCGCATTGCTTATTTTGACAAGTTCGGCAGTGCGGATATGCTCGTCTGATGCGGAAACCGCGATCATCAGGGCGGCGAGCGCGTCTTGCGCGGTCATTGGGGCGTCTTCGAGCATCATCAAATCCTTTGGTTCTGTTCCACATTTATTGACGCCTTGCCTGTCTCGCAATAGGGAGTGCGCGTTGCGGCGGTCACAATGACGGCCCATTCAGTGTGAGAAGAACCATGAGCAACTTGCGTAACGCGGGGATGACGTCGAAAGCCTGGCCCTTTGTTGAGGCGCGAGCATTGCTCAAACGCTATGAAAACAAGGCGCCCGAAAAGGGGTATGTCCTGTTTGAGACGGGGTATGGCCCGTCCGGCTTGCCTCATATTGGTACCTTTGGCGAAGTCCTGCGCACGACGATGATCCGACGCGCCTTTGAAGTGATTTCCGATATTCCGACGAAACTGATCTGTTTTTCTGACGATCTGGACGGGATGCGCAAGGTTCCCGGCAATGTCCCGCAGCAGGAGATGCTGGCCGCGCATATGCATAGGCCGCTGACCTCTGTGCCGGACCCGTTCGGGACGCATGAAAGCTTTGGCCATCATAACAACGCGATGTTGCGCAGGTTTTTGGATACCTTTGGGTTTGAGTATGAATTCTATTCGGCGCGTGAGTTTTACCAGACGGGCCAGTTTGATGAGATCCTGCTGCGTGCCGCCGCACGCTATGACGAGATCATGGCCGTGATGCTCAAATCGCTGCGCGAAGAACGCCAGGGGACATATTCCATTTTCCTGCCGATTCATCCCGAAACAGGCCGGGTGCTTTATGTGCCGATGAAACATGTGGATGGTGAGAAGGGCGAGGTTACCTTTGACGATCCGGAGGGCCGCGAATGGACGCTGCCGGTGACGGGCGGCAATGTGAAACTGCAATGGAAGCCGGATTTCGGTGCGCGCTGGGCGGCATTGGATGTCGATTTTGAGATGTACGGCAAGGAACACGCCACCAACACGGCGATCTACGACCGCATCTGCGAGATTTTGGGTGGGCGCAAGCCGAACCATTTTTCCTATGAGCTGTTTCTGGATGAGAGTGGACAGAAGATTTCAAAGTCGTCCGGCAACGGTATTTCGATTGATGAATGGCTGACCTATGCCTCGACCGAAAGCCTGAGTTATTTCATGTACCTCAAGCCAAAAACGGCCAAGCGGATGCATTTCGACGTGATCCCGAAGGCCGTGGACGAGTATCACCAGCAGTTGCGGGCCTATGCGACGCAGGATGATGCCGGGCGCGCAAACAACCCTGTTTTTCATATACACGGTCACGATGTGCCGGCCTCTGACATGGTTGTGCCATTTGCGATGCTCCTGAACCTTGCCTCTGTTTCCGGAGCAGAAAACAAAGAGACGTTATGGGGGTTTATTCAGCGTTATGCGCCCGATGCGTCAGCCGAGAAAAACCCGCAGATGGATCAGGCTGCAGGCTTTGCTGTACGCTACTACAACGATTTCGTGAAACCGACGAAAGTGTACCGCGCCCCAACCGATCAGGAACGTGCAGCGCTTTCCGACCTGGCCGGACGGCTGAAGGTCTGGGAAGGCGGGCTGGACGCCGAGGAACTGCAAACGATGGTCTTTGCTGTCGGCAAGGACCATGGGTTCGATCCGCTGCGGGCATGGTTCACAGCACTTTATGAGGTTCTGTTGGGGGCGTCGCAGGGGCCGCGGTTTGGTGGGTTTATTGCACTTTACGGCGTTGATGAAACCATCGCGTTGATCGAGCAGCAGCTCGCTACCTAAGGGGCGACCCGCAAAAGAAACCAAACTGATCTGCGTTTCTGTGCGTATCCATATAGAATGGATAGGACGAGGAGGCGCTGATCATGCGCGTTTTGGTATTCTTACTGGGGCTTTGGATGGCTGGGACTTCAGCGCTGGCGCAAGATGCCGACGCCATTGAAGGTGTGATCGAAAATCAGCTTGAGGCCTTCAATAACCGCGATATCTCAGAGGCTTGGCGATATGCCAGTCCGAATATCAAGCGCCTGTTCGGCAGCCCCGACACCTTTGGCATGATGGTGCAGAAAGGGTATCCGATGGTGTGGGACAATGCCGATGTGCAGTTTCTTGAACTGCGCGATCTGCGCGGCACCCTGTGGCAAAAAGTGATGGTGCGGGATGCGCGGGGTGGCCTGCATGTTCTGGATTATCAGATGGTTGAGACTGCCGATGGCTGGCAGATCAACGGTGTGCAGTTATTGCCCGCACCTGATGTGGGCGCCTGAGGGTGTTGCGCGGCTGACCGTTACGGTACTGTCAGCCCGCATTTAGACCCAAAAGATAGCCCTTGGGGCAGATGGTCCGGCTGTGCGCTGGGCCCTTTTCCCGTTTCTCAAGCTTCAAGGGCTCTTTTCATGAACAAAGCTATTACCGACGGAATCGTCTTTGACCCATTGCCGTTTTCCGCAGGCCTTTCGCTGTGGTCCAGTTCAGACGGCACACCGGGGTCTGATACATATGCGGGCAGCGGATCAGGTGTTTTTGTGGCCGCCGATCAGGATTTTGGGGGCGCTCTTGAATTGCTCAAAGTCGATGCGACGGCGCGGGTGCGCTATAAAGGCGAAACACCCATTCTGCCGGGGTGCTATTTGCAGATCAAGGCGCGGGTCAAGGCTGTCGCGGGCGCATTGCCTGCCGTCCGGATTGCGGGCTGGGCCGGATTGGGTGGCGGGGTTCAACTGACCGGTGTGACCGAAGCAGGCCCGTCAGTGCAGCTGACGACCTATGGTGAAATTGTCGAGGTTTCGGCGATTGTGGCGACCGCTGATCGCAGCGGTGTCGATTTGGTGTGGACGGGCGCGCAATACGGTCACTTTGGAATTGATCTGACAGGGCCGACAGGCGGGGTCGTGCGCCTTGATGACATCACGATCACGGATGTGACGTCTTTTTTCACGCGCGATTTGATCGGTCTTGTGGATGTGCGTGACTACGGCGCAAAAGGCGATGGTGTCACCGACGACAGCGCCGCGTTCAACGCGGCGGATGCGGCGGCTGCGGGGCGTACCGTCATGGTTCCCGAGGGCGACTATTTGTTGCAGGACAACGTGACGATGGAACACCGCGTCCAATTTGTCGGGCGCATCCTGCAGGCCCCGGATTATCGGTTCATCCTGCAACAGGACTACAATTACGACAGCTACTTTGCCGCCTTTGGGGATGAGGAACTGGCGTTCAGGAAGGCCTATCAGGCGCTGATTAACTTTGCCGATCACGAGTCTCTTGATCTGTGCGGGCGGCGCGTCTTGCTGACGGAACCGGTGGATATGCAGGCCGCTGACCCGACACGCACGCGGTTTGAAACGCGCCGCGTTATTCGCAACGGTCAGTTTCAGCCTGCTGATGGGACTGCGTGGGACACCATCGAGGTCACGTCGCAAGCGACCTATGTTGCCAGTGACGACAACCGCCTGACGAATGTTGCCAATATCGCGAGCATTCCTGTCGGATCGCTGGTGCAAGGCAACGGTGTGGGCCGCGAGATTTATGTCACTTCCGTCAATGAAAGTGCGCAAACGCTGGAGCTGAGCCGCCCTCTTTTTGATGCCGAAGGCACGCAGGTTTTCACCTTTACCCGCTTTCAGTACATGCTTGATTTTTCAGGCTATGAGAAACTCAGCCAATTCATTCTGGACGACATCGAATTCCAGGGACGCGGCGTTGCCAGTGGTATCATGATGGCGCCTGATGGCTTTACGTTTCATGTGCGGGACTGCTTTGTGAACAAACCCAAGGACCGCGGGATTACGTCGCCCGGGCGCGGCTGTCAGGGCATGATGATCGACCGTTGTCAGCTGATCTCGGACGAGCAGGATGTGCCAGTGGCGGCGCGTGTCAGCATCGGCTTCAATGCCAATGCCAATGACGTCAAGATCAGGGACAACCGGACCAGCAAGTTCAAGCATTTCTGCGTCTTGGCGGGGTCCGGTAACCTGATCACTGGCAACCACTGGTTTCATGGCGATGATGAGGTGAATGGCGTTCGCATGGGCGGTATCATCCTGACGCTGCCAAACCCAAAGAGCATTTTTACCGGTAATTATTGCGACAACAATTTTATCGAATGGACCAATGAACACGACGCGACGCCAGCATTGGGGGTGCAGTTTTCCTTTGGCGGGCTGACGATCACCGGCAATATGTTCACGACCAATGACGTGGCCGACTGGTTCAATTTCATCGTCATCAAGCCATATGGCCCCGGCCATTTCATTAATGGGTTTGCGGTTGTGGGAAATGTCTTTCGCTCGATCAATGGGCGCATTGACCGGGTCGAGAACGTCGATACGACATTCGCCGATCTTGATTATAGCAAGACACGCAGCTTTGTTTTCACCGGGAACACCTTTCACAATGTGAATGAGCCGGTGTCAAACCCGGCGTTCCTATCACATTCGCAGCCGACCGAAGCGACAACCTGGGTGATGCAGACTGAAACAGCGCTGCCTTTCGACGGCAGGGCCCTGACGGTGGAAAGCGTGATCCCCAAGGGGGCAATCACCGATGTTAACGGCGACCGGGTACATGATCTGCCTTGGGCCGAGGGTGAAAAAGGTGCCGCCCTGCGTGATGTCAATCTGAACTGGAGCAAGCCTGTCAAAGGGCAGGTGCGCTATGCGGTCAGGATGGATCAGACCGACGAAACTTGAGAACAGACGCTGCCTTCGGTGTCTTTTCGCTGCATTGCAGAATAATGCTGCGCCGCCGAAAGATATGATGTATGATTGACGGGAATTTTCGAATTGCCAAAAGAGAGGGTTCATCATGACACCGGCAGTTACACTTTCACTCACCGCGCAGGGACTTCAGGTGGCCAGCGCGGTGCTTGGCCAGCAAATGCGGCTGGCAGATGCAATGATCGATCAGGCTTTCGTCGCGCAACGCGCATTGATGGGCGACTATGTGGCCCTGTCTGCGGCCAGACCGATCACGGCCGAAAAGAAGATTGCGACGTCCAAGAGCAAGGCAAGGCCGGCGAAAAAGGCTGTTGCGGCCAAACCGGCTATCGCGAAAGCTACCCCACAAGCGAAGGCTGCGCCGGTCAAGAAGCTTGCACCAGCCAAACCCGCCGCCAAGCCCGAAGCAAAAGCTGCGCCGGCAAAGTCATCAAGAAAAGTGGCCGCCGCCAAAGCCCCGGTGACCCAAGCAGCACCCAAGGCAACCTCTCCAAAGGCCAAAGTCGCTGCGCAGGCAAAGGCCGCAAAATCGCCCGCCGCAGTTGAAGCAAAACCAGCCGCCAACTCCGCACCGAAACCAACTGCGCAAAAACCGGCGACCAAGGCAAAGACAGCGAAGCCGGCAAAGAAAATCTCCGTTTCCGATGCGCCATGGGATCCAAGCGTGTCGCCAAAAAAATGATGATCTGGCAGCACGCGCGCCAGTAGGCGCTGACCCACCATGCAATATCTGCATGGTGGGTTTGCTGAATTGACCGTTGTTGGGCATCGCGCACAGACTTAACTCTTGGGTACGAGGAGACACACGTATTCACGAGGCACGAGATGGCACTCCATGCAGACAACACACTGATTTCCAACCGCGAAGTGATCGCAGAACTTGTTCTGACCCCGCTCCGGGCGTTTGGCGCGATGATTGAGAAACTCGCTGTGGAAAACTCTCGGACGCGGGCGCTGCGGGCCATTGCAGACATTCCTGAAGAGGAACTGCGTGCCAAGGGTCTGAGTCGGGCAGAATTTGCCAATATGGCGTTTCACCACGACGTTTAGAGCAAGACGAATGAGAGATCGCGGCAGGTTGCCGCGGTCTCTTGAATCTGCCCTGTAAAATCTTTGACATCGATCAAAGCGCTGATCTTCATTCAATTTACAAACTCCACAAGCGGTGGCTGACGAGGCTTGGATTCAATCCGGTTTTCGCCATGATATCCGCGGAGGATGCCGCCGGTCCTGGACCGACGGCCATGAAGAACAGATCAGGGGGGATTTACCATGACCGATCAACCAGCCGGAACCTATGCGCCATCTGCCGAAATGTCCGCAGGCGCGCACGCTGACAAGGCGACATATGATGCGATGTATGCAGCGTCGATCAACGATCCAGAGGCATTCTGGGGCGAGCATGGCCAGCGGATTGATTGGATCAAGCCCTACACGCGCGTCAAGAACACCAGCTTTGCCCCCGGTGACATCGATATCAAGTGGTACGAAGACGGCACATTGAACGTCAGCGCCAACTGCATTGACCGGCATTTGTCGACCCGTGGGGATCAGACCGCCATCATCTGGGAACCTGACAGCCCGGATGAAGACGCGCAGCATATTACCTACAACATGTTGCATGAAAAGACGTCGCTGATGGCGAATGTCCTGAAAGAAATGGGCGTAAGCAAGGGCGACCGCGTTGTGCTTTATCTTCCGATGATCCCCGAGGCTGCCTATGCGATGCTGGCCTGCGCGCGGATCGGCGCGATCCATTCGATTGTTTTCGCAGGTTTTTCAGCCGAGGCGCTGGGCGCGCGGATCAACGCATGCGACGCGAAGGTCGTCATCACGGCGGATGGCGCGCCTCGGGGCGGTCGCGTGACCAACCTCAAGGACAGCGTGAACCAGGCGCTTTTGCATGACTACGACAATGTGAAATGCCTGGTCGTAAAACGGACCGGCCAGCAAATCGCCTGGCGCGGTGAGTCCGATTACTGGCTGCACGAGATGGAAGACAAGGTAAGCGCGGATTGCCCGCCGACGGAAATGAATGCTGAAGATCCGTTGTTCATCCTTTATACCTCGGGCTCCACCGGTCAGCCCAAAGGCGTCGTGCATTCCAGCGGCGGGTATCTGGTCTATGCATCCATGACCCACCAGTACACTTTTGACTACCACGATGGCGATATCTTCTGGTGTACCGCGGATGTGGGCTGGGTCACGGGCCACAGCTATATTGTTTACGGCCCTCTGGCGAACGGCGCGACCACTGTGATGTTTGAAGGTGTGCCAACCTATCCCGATGCGGGTCGGTTCTGGGCTGTGTGCCAAAAGCACAAGGTCAATCAGTTCTATACAGCCCCCACCGCCATTCGTGCGCTGATGGCCCAGGGCCAGGAGTATGTCGAGAAATACGACCTGTCAGATATCAAGGTATTGGGTACCGTCGGCGAGCCGATCAACCCCGAGGCCTGGAACTGGTACAACGACGTTGTTGGCAAAGGCAAAGCGCCGATCGTCGATACCTGGTGGCAGACTGAAACCGGTGGGCATTTGCTCACGCCTTTGCCGGGTGCGACGGCGACAAAGCCCGGCTCGGCTACGGTGCCGTTCTTTGGCATCCAGCCGGTCATTTTGGAACCCACTTCGGGCGCGGAAATCCACGAGACAGCCGCTGAAGGCGTGCTTTGCATCAAGGACAGCTGGCCCGCCCAGATGCGCACCGTCTGGGGCGACCACGAGCGGTTCGAAAAGACCTATTTCAGCGACTACAAGAACTACTATTTCACCGGTGATGGCTGTCGCCGTGACGCGGATGGTTACTACTGGATCACCGGTCGCGTCGACGATGTCATCAACGTCTCTGGTCACCGCATGGGCACCGCTGAGGTGGAAAGCGCCCTGGTCGCTCACACGAAGGTGGCTGAGGCTGCCGTTGTGGGGTACCCGCATGACATCAAGGGCCAGGGTATCTACGCTTATGTCACGCTGATGAACGGCGAAGAGCCTTCGGACGAGCTTCGCAAGGAGTTGGAAGTCTGGGTGCGCTCAGAGATTGGCCCGATTGCCAAACCTGACTTGCTGCAATGGGCGCCGGGACTGCCGAAAACACGCTCGGGCAAGATCATGCGCCGTATCCTGCGCAAGATCGCCGAGGATGATTTTGGTGCGCTGGGCGATACGTCAACCTTGGCCGACCCTTCTGTCGTGGACGATTTGATCGAGAACCGGATGAACCGCGGCTAGAAAGAACAAGGGAAGGGCCGCGTTCTCCCCTGCGGCCTTTCCTGTTCTGACGGATCAACCGATGACGATATGACCGTCATCTACAAGCCATCCTCCGCCCCAGCGGTCGGGGTCCATCATGAATTCCACAAAGAGTTTGGCCGGGCTGTCAGCCGGCGCATTGGCGGGGTAAACCGCGTAGATCGGCAGATCGGTTTGCCATTTCTTGGGCTGCACCTGAACGACCCGGCCAGCTTTCACATCATCTGCGAACAATCCCGTGGCTTCTGTCATGAAACCAAGACCTTTCAGCATAAACTGACGCCCCATTTCGAAGTTACCACATGACATGATATTCTGCGGCTCGGCTTTCGGAACAGATCCGTCAAACATGAGCACACAAGTTTTCCACGGAACGGGCGGTGCTGCGATACGATCCCATGTGGCAAGACTGTCAAACGATGTGACGGGACCGTGCGATGCCAAATAAGCTGGCGTTGTGAAGATGCCGAAAGTGATGCTACAAATCTTTTTCGCCCGGTACGAACTGTCGTCGAGCCCCTCAGACGTGCCGCGGATTGCCAAATCAAAGGATGACCCTTCCAATGGGAGATAGGTATCCGAGACTCGCAGCGACAACTGTATTTTTGGATAAGCCTTTGCAAAGCCGGTATAGATATCGGCGAAGGGGCTGTTGGCACTGCTCGTGTTCATTGTGATCGACAGTTTGCCAACGGGTTGTTGAACGCGGCGATTGACTGCGGCAAGCCCTTCTTGCGCGGCGGCTGACATGCGTTGTGAGGCCGACAGCAGCTCGCCCCCTGCGTCCGTCAGCGACATACGCCTTGTCGAACGATACAAAAGTGGCGTTCCAAGCTGTGCCTCAAGCTGAGCGATATGATGGCTCACGACAGACGGCGAAAGCTTCAGCGATTTCGCCGCACCCCTGAAAGAACCCAATTCGGCCACCTTTTGAAAAATGGCAATCGTGCGAAGTTGATCAATCATTGTGCGACCTGATCGAATTATAAAACCAATAAATCCTATTTTATCCGGCAATCAATTCTTTGCAATGAATGAATATGCCCACCAGGAACGGCGGGCGATCAGCAAAGAGAGAGGACAGAAAATGTCGATGATGGTTTCAATCGCCCGCGTTTCTACAACCGAAAATCCCCTGGGTTGCGCCCAGTATCAGGCAGAACAGGAGGCAATCTTTGGTGACAGCATGAAGATCACCGCAATGCTCCGTGATCCAAATGACGAACATCAGGTCGCCGTCGTTGGGGACGTCAAGGATCTGGAGCGTATGCGCGCTGCCAGCCGGACCCCGGAAGGTGACGCCTTTATGCGCAAGTATGGCTTCGTCGAACAGCTGTCTTACTTTCTGGAGGAATGAGCCATGCAGGTATTTCCGATCTGGCGTCGCCTGATAACCCCCGAAAAAGATCACTGCGCAGTCGAACAACATGACGATCGCATTCTCGAACATTTGGCGAGCCTGCGCGATCACTACGTCCCCGGTCTGTCGCACTACTAGCGCTAGGCAAAAGCGTTCTTGGCGCGGGCGTCACCGCGTCAAGAACGTCTGTTCACCCCATGATCCGCTTGCGCCGTTCTTTCATGCGCTCGTTTGCGGCTTCTGTTCCGTCATGGAACGATCCGAAAAGCTTGTCCCACGGGATTTCCAGCGAGCCATAGTTGCACTCAAAATACCGGTGGTGCATCTGGTGATGGAAGGTGCCCAGTTTCAGGCGGTTTTCATCCTTGACCACCAGCCCCTCGAACCCGGTGTGCGTCGTTGCGGCAGTCAGCGTGTAAAACTGCAAATGAAACAGGATATGCACCGGGTGGGCAGCCACAACCCAGTGGATCAGGATGGTGCCCAGATAGATCACATGTTCCACCGGGTGCATCGATAGTCCCGACCATGGGCCGACGTTGATGTTGCGGTGGTGCAAGGCATGCACATGTTTGTAGAGAAATGGCACATGCAGCAGGCGATGGATCCAATAGAAATAGAAACTTTCCCACACCGGGATCAGCAGGAAGAGCATGACGAACCACACCGGGTTGGCCGCCCAGGTCAACACCGGTGCATAGCCGTTGGCCATGGCCCAGAACATCAGGACCTCATAAGCGGTCCAGATCGTGACGCCGCTTGCCAGGGTCCAGAACATATTATCGCGGATCTGCCCGCCCAAGGTGAACTGCCTGCCGTTCTTCATCAAGGGGCGCGGATCGAACTTCAGCCTCTGCCCTTGCTTGGTGAGCGTATAGAAATAAAGGTGCAGCCCACCGGCAACCACTATCATCAGCACAAGGTTGCGCAGATACATCTCGGTGATCCAACCCAAGGCGAGGGTCCCCGTTTCCGCAAGGGGCGGCTGGAACCAATAGAAAGAGATAAAGGCGATTGCGACGATGATCAGCCGCTCCGAGATCAGGAACCATGAATTCCACACCCATTTGACCATCTCTCGGGGCCGCAGTGGCCAGCTGAAGAAGGGAGAGCCTGCAATCGGGACCGCAGGCGTATGGCTCCATCCTTTCAATGGGGCCGTCATGGCTGTCTCAGCTTCACATTGACCTGTTCGCTTTCCAACAGCTTCACCTCGCGCTGTGGGAACGGGATACTGATGCCATTGGCCTCAAACGCATCCCAAAGCGCCAGATAGACGTTGCCGCGAATGTTGGTCAGCCCGCCTGTGGGGTCCCTGATCCAGAACCGCAGCAGATAATCAACCGAACTGTCACCGAACCCCACGATATGGCAGACCGTGGCCCGGTTTGTCAGCACCCGATCAACGCTTTGGGCAGCCTCGATCGCGATTCGGCGGACGTCGTGCGGGTTGTCGTGGTAGGCGGTGCCAAAGTTGATATCGAGGCGGACAAAATCATTGGAATGCGACCAGTTGACCACCTGCCCTGTAATCAGGTCTTCGTTCGGAATCAGGTATTCGCGCCCGTCGCGCGTGACCACAGACACATAGCGCGCGCCCAATGAATTGATCCAGCCAAAGGTATCGCCAAGGCTGATCACGTCGCCGGGTTTAATGGATTTATCGAGGAGAATAATCACACCCGAGACAAGGTTCGACACCACTTTTTGCAGACCAAAACCAAGGCCGACACCGATCGCACCGGACAAGACGGCAAGCCCGGTCAGGTCAATCCCAAGCGCGCGCACGCCAAGAAAGAAGGCCGCGCCATAAAAGGCAATCTGCACGCCCTTGACGATCAGTACCTGCATAGAGGGGCTGATGTCCTCGTTCGCCCTGATCCGGTTGGCCGTGGTGGTGGTGAAGAACCGCGCCAGCGCGATCAACACGCCAAGGATCACAAGCCCCTGCACCAGCAGCAACAACGAGAACCGGATCTCACCGATGCTGAACCCGATACTGTCCAGCAGGCGCTCGGCCACGTCCAAAAGCCCCAGGATCTGCAAAGTCGCCCAAATCCATGCCGCATAGCGGACGAATTTGCGCAGGAAGGGGCTCTTGATCAGTCTGGTCGCAAACACGATCAGAAGCCAGGCCAGCGCCAGAGTACCAATCACGCTGAGCAGGTAACTGCGGCTGGGCCATGTGATCTCGCGCATTGTGAAGACAACAAACCAGATCAGCGTCACGAAAAAGATTGCGCGCAGTCGCTGGTGGACCACGACAAGAATCCGCATGCGCCACGTCGGCCAGTTGTCCCGTGACGCCATCCAGACGCGAATGCGCGGACCCAGGATTGCCCGCAATATGTGAGCCGCGACAAGAACACCAAGCGCAATGACAAGCTGGTACAGGTTCCAGGTGCGGAACATGTTTTCAACAAACGTCTGACCTTGCGCAAAAAGGTCGCCGCCGATCTCGATCACTTCATCCAGCGGTACCTCAAGGGGTTCGTTCGCCAAGGCGGGCTCTGATGTCGTGTCGTGTTGGGCCATCGCGGTCCTGATGTCTGGTGTCCATGCAGCGTTGCACGCGGTGGCAATTCAGGCAAGCCGCGCCTTCTGTCCATGCAGCAATCAGATGCGACCTTGGGCCGCGTTTGTCTGCTTGTGAGCGGTAGATGGAACGGTTAACAATTTCAGAAGTCGTTCTTTTGAGAAGGTGACACGTTATGGACATGGCGATCATATTGCTTCTGGCAAGTTCTGGTCTCTTGCTCATCCCGCTCTTGGCGGGTGACGGTGACGGTGACGGTGAAGAAGAAGGGATCCGTGGCACCTTTGGAGACGATGAAATCGATGGGACAGAGGGTGATGATCTCATCTTGGCCTGGAGCGGCAACGATACGATCAACGGGCTGGGCGGCGATGATGAAATCAGGCCGGGTGAAGGCGCAGATATCGTTGATGGTGGCGAGGGCGATGACAATATCAAGGGCAGTCCCGGTGAAGATAACCTGACTGGAGGAAATGGCTTTGATACGATCTTTGGCGGCGCCGACAACGATGTCATTTATGGCGATGCAGATGCGGATTTCCTGACCGGTGGTGATGGGGATGATGTTATCTACGGCGGGTTTGGTTTTAGTGGCCCCGGCGGTGATCCAATCGATACGGAACGCGCCACGGAATTCATCCGCGGCGACGACGGCGACGATCGCCTGTTCAGCTGGGGCGAGGGTGGCGAAGTCCGTGGTAACGCTGATGATGACGAGTTGATCCTTGTCACAGGCGAGGCGACCCTAGAGGCGGGCGGTGGGCAGAACGACGATTTCTACGTCTTTGCCAATGTCTCGGACTCGCAACTGACCGAGGCCACAATCGCAGATTTTGACCCGTCGCGCGACACGCTGACCTTGACGATAGACTATGTCCCAGACGGCGGCACTCCGCCTGATGTGGATGTGACGATGACCCAAACGCAGGTCAACGGGGTAAACGGCGTGCGCGTCGATGCGGTCTATACCGGGGCGGGTGACGTGCCTGCCAGCAGCGAAGCCGCGGTTGCCTTTCTACCAGGTGCGACGCTTGCACAACTGTCCTCTGCAAACATCGAGGCTGTCCTGACGACCAACGCAGACCTGACCGATCCTGACACGACGTTGACCGATGTCATCGCTGCGCGCCCCTGAGTGGCTCGCTAGCCCTCGCGGTGACGCCAACCCTTGCGGCAGGCCAGTCAGCGGTATATCTGACCCATATGAAAAAGGTTTTTGACATGGATGATCGCGCACGGCTGCCTTGGCGGTTCTTTGGTGCGCGTGGCACAATCCTTGCCCGCGGATAAATCTGCCTCGTTTCCGCACGCCTGACGACCACTGATATTTCTGATACGGGAGAGGACAATGTCCCCCAAAACGCTCTATGATAAAATCTGGGATGCCCATGTAGCCCACGAAGCTGATGACGGCACCTGCTTGCTCTATATCGACCGCCACCTGGTCCATGAAGTGACCAGCCCGCAAGCCTTTGAAGGGCTGCGCATGGCGGGCCGCAAGGTGCGCGCGCCGGAAAGAACAATCGCTGTTCCGGACCACAATGTGCCGACCACCCCCGGTCGCGATGACCCCAAGAACATGACCGAGGACAGCGCCATTCAGGTTGCCGCCCTTGATAGCAACGCCAAGGAATTCGGCATCCACTACTATCCGGTTTCTGATGTCCGTCAGGGGATCGTGCATATCGTCGGCCCAGAGCAGGGCTGGACTTTGCCGGGCATGACAGTTGTGTGCGGTGACAGCCACACGGCAACCCACGGTGCCTTTGGTGCGCTGGCCCATGGCATTGGCACGTCCGAGGTCGAGCATGTTCTGGCGACCCAAACGCTGATCCAGAAGAAATCCAAGAACATGAAGGTCGAGATCACGGGCAAACTGCGTCCCGGTGTGACCGCGAAAGACATTACCCTGTCCGTGATCGGCGCCACGGGCACTGCCGGCGGTACGGGTTATGTGATCGAATACTGCGGCGAAGCGATCCGTGATTTGTCGATGGAAGGCCGCATGACCGTCTGCAACATGGCGATTGAAGGTGGTGCGCGAGCGGGTCTGATCGCGCCGGACGAGAAGACCTATGCGTATTGCAAGGGCCGCCCCCACGCACCCAAGGGTGCGGCGTGGGAAGCGGCCGAGGCCTATTGGCGCACGCTCTTTACGGATGAGGAGGCGCATTTTGACAAGGTTATTACGCTGGAAGGCGAAGATATCGCGCCGGTGGTGACCTGGGGAACGTCTCCCGAGGATGTATTGCCGATCACGGCGACTGTCCCCGCTGCTGAGGATTTTGAAGGAGGCAAGGTGGGGGCCGCGCAACGTTCGCTTGATTATATGGACCTTAAGCCGGGAACTCCGCTGTCCGATATCAGCATCGACACGGTATTCATCGGGTCCTGCACCAATGGCCGGATCGAAGATCTGCGTGCGGCTGCGGCCATCCTGAAGGGCAAGAAGAAAAAGGACGGACTGCGGGCGATGGTTGTGCCGGGCTCCGGTCTTGTCCGTGCGCAAGCGGAAGAAGAAGGCCTGGCGCAGATCTTCATCGACGCCGGCTTTGAGTGGCGTCTGGCGGGCTGTTCCATGTGTCTGGCGATGAACCCCGACCAACTGGCACCGGGTGAACGCTGTGCCGCGACATCAAACCGCAACTTCGAAGGGCGACAGGGACGGGGCGGACGCACCCACCTGATGTCTCCGCAGATGGCGGCGGCGGCGGCAATCACCGGCAAACTGACCGACGTGCGCGAGATGATGTAAGCGGCGCGCTCATCACGCCCTTGCGGGGCTTTCTTCGCAAAGAAGGACCGCAGGGACTGATGAGCACACCTGAAAGGATAGAAGATGCAAGAGTTTACCAAGCTCAGCGGCGTTGCCGCACCCCTGCCACTGGTCAATATCGACACCGATATGATCATTCCTAAGCAGTTCCTGAAAACGATCAAACGTTCCGGCCTTGGCGTGAACCTGTTTGACGAGATGCGCTATGACGATGACGGCAATGAAATTCCTGAATTCGTGCTGAACAAAACCCAGTATCGCGACGCACAGATCCTTGTCGCGGGTGAAAATTTCGGCTGCGGGTCTTCGCGCGAGCACGCCCCCTGGGCGATTGCCGATTTCGGGATCACTTGCGTGATTGCGCCGTCCTACGCCGATATTTTCTACAACAACTGTTTCAAGAATGGCATCCTGCCTATCGCTTTGCCGCAAGCCCAGGTTGATGTGTTGATGAAAGACGCCGAAAAGGGGTCGAACGCGCGGATCGAAGTCGATCTTGAGGCACAGACGGTCACTTCGTCGGACGGCGACATTTTTTCCTTTGATGTCGATGCTTTCAAGAAGCATTGCTTGCTGAATGGCCTGGATGACATTGGCCTGACAATGGAAAAAGCGACCGCCATCGATGAATTCGAAGCCGCAGCAAACGCAGCACGCCCCTGGGTCTGAAATCCCATGAATTGCAAGACAATGGCCGCCCCCGGTGATGGGGCGGTCTTTGCGACAAGCCTGGGCGCGTCTGTCGCGTGGATCGATGTTCAACGCATGACCCAATGCTGGAATGCCACAGTTGGGTGACATTCCAGCATCACTTTTCTTTCAAAAAAGGTCCCCTCCGGCGATTTGCGCCCGCATTGGTTGATCCAAAGGGTTGGATTTGTTCAGGTTTGCCTCAATAATAAACAAAGTATGTTATGGAGTGCGGGCCACACAGAAAAATGCGAAAAGCATGGGGTGGTCCAATAGAGGATGAAGTGCAGTGCTAGCTCGATTGCCAGCCGCCGTGGTGAGGGCCGTTCTGGTCGTGATGTTGATCGTCATGCCCTTTGCCATTTTGCCCAACAGCGGCACGGACAACACACAGATCATCGTATTGGTTGCGATCTTCGGGGCGCTCTTTACGATCGTGGAATATAGTTCCAGCAGCCCCAGTCTGGTGGAATTTCGCGATGCGCCGCCCTTCAATCGCGTGAGGTTCTCAGCTCTTTTTGCGACGGTTTTTTCTCTGGCAATGATTTTCAAGGGGGTCGATTCACCCACCGCCGTCACCGCCTATTTCCAGAACAGTGGCAGCGTCATCGGCGAGACGATTGATTTTCCGTACTCTCCGGTTCGGCTGATGGTCATCATGATGCCCGACGGCACCAGTCCGATGGTCATAGAACACCTGCGCAACGCAGCGGGCCTGAGTTACCTTATCTCTGTGTTTTCAGTCATCTGGTTCGTTGTTTTGCTACGTCTTTATCGGTGGCCCCGCCGGACCGGCGCGTTCAATGTCTGGATCAACCTGCCCACATTTGACCCCACGGCGGGTGGCGACGTTGTCAAGCGATTGCAGCGGGATGGTCGCGTTAACATTATCTTAGGGTTCTTGCTGCCTTTCTTGGTGCCAGCGGTGGTGAAATTGGTGGCGGCCCTTGGGACGCCGATCAATCTCGACAATCCGCAAACGTTGATTTGGACGGTCTCTGCATGGGCATTCCTGCCAGCCAGTATCCTGATGCGCGGCGTCGCCCTCAGCCGTGTTGCCCAGATGATCGAGGTGCAGCGCAAAAAGGCCTACGACCGTACCGGACCTGGGCACAATACCAACTACTGATTTTCATCACCATGACCGGCCTCGCCCAGGCCGAGACTTACCGCATTGCCACTTTCGCAGCGCCACTGAGCCGCGACGGGCCAGGGCTTCTCTTGCGTGACATCCAAAGCGGCGACGACCCGCAGATTGCAGCGATTAGAGAGATTATTGCGCGCATTTCACCAGATGTGCTGCTCTTGACAGACTTTGACTATGACCTTGATGGCGTCGCTCTGAGGGCCTTTGCGGACAGGTTTGTCCCGCGCTATCCCCATAGTTTCGCCCTGCGACCCAACGCTGGCATGGCCACCGGCCTTGATCTTGACGGGAACGGGCGGCTGGGCGATGCGCGCGATGCGCAGGGCTATGGTCGGTTCGCAGGCGATGGCGGCATGGCGATCCTGTCGCGCTATCCGATTGACGCCGCGCGGGTGACCGACTTGTCGGAAACGCTGTGGAAAGACCTGCCGGGAGCAACCCTGCCAGTCGCAGCAGGCGCGCCTTTTCCAAGTGCGGCCGCGCAGGACATTTTGCGCCTGTCGTCGACCGGCCATTGGATTGTCCCGATTTCTCTTCCAGATGGGCCTCCGCTTTCGCTTCTGGCGTTTTCGGCCACCCCACCTGTCTTTGACGGCCCCGAGGATATGAACGGGCTGCGCAACCGTGACGAATTGCTGATGTGGGACGTTGTGTTGAAAGGCGGCTTTGGGCCGGCCCCGGACGGCTTTGTCATTGCCGGGAACGCCAATCTTGACCCCCAAAAGGGTGAAGGGTTTTCCCAGGCGATGGCAGCGTTCCTGAATAATCCGCGTTTGCAGGATCCGTTGCCCAACCAGGACACCGCCGACTGGCCGGACGACGGGCCGGGCAGACTGCGCGTCAGCTATGTCTTGCCTGCCATTGACTGGACCGTCACCGGCGCCGGCGTCTTCTGGCCCGAACCCGATGACCCCGATCGTGCGCTATTGGGTGACGATGGGCAGGCCGCCGGGCCGCATCGCCTCGTCTGGGTGGAAATCAGCGGGTAGGGCCGCAAGCATCACATCTGCCAGACTAGTGGGTTCGAAATCGGGCAGCAGTCTGTGAAATTTCTCCGACCCAATCTGATGCGGCATCCCAAAGAGGTAGCGCATTTCGCGCAGCTCCCGGGCAAGTTCCCAAAATGGGCTGAGGAGTGTCATCAACCACCACGGAAAATGATTGATCGAGATGTCCCGGCCGGTGCGAAGGGCCACACATTGTTGCAAGTCAGCGGTGGTAAAGGCATGGCCCGGGAATGGCACGTCTTCAAAAACAGCCATCTCCGAACGCATCTCTGCCAACCGGACAGCTGCGCGCGCCCAATCAGGCACATAGGCGTAGGCTTGAAGTGTGTTTTTGTCGGCTGTCGCGGTGATCTTGTTTCTCCCTATATCGCGCATCAACAGCGTACTCATGACGTCCCCATTGCCCGCCGGATCAACAAAGTTGCCCGCCCGCAGCACAATCGTTTGCACGCCAGAGGCGCGATAACTTTTCTCCATCTCGATCCGCACCCGGCCCTTTCTTGTGGTGGCGGTCTGGGGTGTGTTTTCGTCCAGTACACCAGGCTGATTGCCGTAATTGTAAAGATTGCCGGGGATGATTACGGTCGCGCCACTGGCTTTCGCGGCGGCTATCACCTGTCTTGTGATGTCAGGTATGGCGCTTTCCCAGTCATGATATGCGGGTGGGTTCAGGCCGTTCACGATGACGTCGGCGCCATCTGCTGCGCTTGTCATATCGCCTGATTGGCGGTTGTAGTGGCGGATTTCCCAGCCGGCATTCCAAAAGGCCTCAGCTGAGCGGCTGCCAATCTTGCCTGACCCACCCAGGATAAGAACTGTCTGTTTCATATCGCGTCTCCCACGCAGTTGGTGTGAGGGATGTATTCCATTCAGTTTGTGAGATGAATTGCCAAAGATTGCAGATCATGTATTCAATAATGAATGGATAGAACGCTCGGATCTTTGGACTGGTCACTTGTGCAAGCCTTTCTGGCGGTGGCTGAGAAAGGTAGTCTTTCTGCGGGCGCACGCGAGTTGGGCACCAGTCAGCCTACGCTCGGCCGTCAGATCAAGGCGATTGAGGAACAGTTGGGGGCGGAACTCTTCCGCCGCCAACCGCGTGGCTTTGCCTTGACGCAGACGGGTGCCGATCTGGTCGGGCCGGCAAAGGCGATGCGCGATGCGGTCCGGCAAATCGCACTCACCGCCGCAGGCCAGCAGGCGCGTCTCGAAGGCACGGTGCGGATCACCGCGAGCGCCGCCTTTTCTGTCATGCATCTCCCTTCAATCATTGCCAGAATTCGCAAATTGGAACCGCAGGTCGCGATCGAGTTGGTTCCCAGCGACGACACCCGCAATCTGCTCTATCGAGAGGCCGACATCGCAGTGCGCATGTATCGGCCCACCCAGCTTGACCTGATCACACAGAACATCGGCGAAATTCCCCTGGGCGTATTTGCCGCGCGGTCATATCTGATCGAACGTGGGACGCCCAAGACCATCAGCGATCTGTCTGCCCACGACTTTGTGGGTTACGACAGCAACACATCAATCATTGAGGGGTTCGCTGATGCCGGGATCAAAATTGACCGCGACTTCTTCAAGACCCGCTGCGATGACAATATTGCCTATTGGGAATTGGTGCGGGCGGGCTGTGGCATTGGCTTTGCGCAAGCTGATGTTGGCCGCAACGACCCTGAAATCGCAGAAATCGACTTCGGGATCCCATTGCCAACTCTTCCAATCTGGTTGACCGCTCATGAGGCAATGCGTCACACACCACGGATCCGTCGGGTGTGGGAAATTCTGGTGGAAGGTCTTAGGCCTCTGGTATCTTGAACCTGACGTCTCATCGCGCTAGGGCCTTTGCAATCATTTCAAGCAAGGACCTGTAGACATGGCAAACCCTTCCCTTTTGATCCTCGCCGGTGACGGCATCGGCCCCGAAGTCATGGGTGAGGTGAAGCGGATCATCGGCTGGTTCGGCGAAAAACGTGACCTCGACTTTGACCTGTCCGAGGACCTTGTGGGCGGTGCGGCCTACGATGCCCACGGTGTCCCGCTGCACGATGACACGATGTCCAAGGCGCAAGAGGTGGACGCGGTTCTGCTGGGGGCTGTAGGCGGGCCGAAATACGACAATCTTGATTTCAGCGTGAAACCAGAGCGCGGCCTGCTGCGCCTGCGCAAGGAAATGGACCTTTTCGCCAACCTGCGCCCGGCGCAGTGTTTTGACGCGCTGGCTGATTTCTCCTCCCTGAAGAAGGATATCGTGGCCGGCCTCGACATCATGATCGTGCGCGAACTGACCTCGGGCGTCTACTTTGGTGAGCCGCGCGGCATTCACGTCGAGGACAACATGCGTGTGGGCATCAACACCCAGCGCTATACCGAGGCCGAGATTGAGCGGGCGGCCCGGTCGGCCTTCGATCTGGCAATGAAGCGGGGCAAAAAGGTCTGTTCCATGGAAAAGGCCAATGTAATGGAAAGCGGCATCCTCTGGCGCGATGTTGTGACTGAAGTACACGCCGACTATCCCGAGGTGGAACTCAGCCATATGTACGCCGACAATGGCGCGATGCAGCTGGTGCGTGCGCCCAAGCAGTTTGACGTGATCCTGACCGATAACCTTTTTGGCGATATCCTGTCCGACTGTGCGGCTATGCTGACCGGGTCTTTGGGCATGTTGCCTTCTGCCTCGCTTGGTCTGCCGATGGCCAATGGTCGCCCCAAGGCAATGTATGAGCCCGTCCACGGTTCTGCCCCGGATATCACCGGGCAGGGCAAGGCGAATCCGATTGCCTGCATCCTTAGCTTTGCGATGGCGCTGCGCTATTCCTTTGACGAAGGGGCCGAAGCCGACCGTCTGGAAACCGCCATCGAAAAAGTGCTGGCCGATGGCGCCCGCACAGCTGATCTGATGGGTCCAGAGGGCGGCACCCCGCTCAGCACGACTGAGATGGGTGATGTGATCCTCGCTGCACTCGACGCGAGCCTCTGATGCCGGCCAATGCCAAAGGTGCGCTTTTTGCGCTCTTGGCCTTTGGCATCTTTTCGACCCATGACGTGGTGGTGAAAATCCTTGGTGGGGTCTACTCGCCGTTTCAGATCGTGTTTTTCAGCGTTTTGCTCAGCTTCCCGCTGGCGATGGTGATGCTGATGCGGGACGTGACGCCAGGGACGTTGGTGCCGGTGCATCCGTGGTGGCTTGCCTTGCGGACCGGCGCGGCGGTGGTCACCGGTGTCTCCGCTTTTTATGCCTTTTCGGTTCTGCCGCTGGCCCAAACCTATGCCATCCTTTTTGCGGCCCCCCTGCTGATCACGGTCCTTGCCATTCCGGTTTTGGGTGAAACGGTCCGCCTGCGCCGCTGGATTGCGGTTCTTGTCGGCCTTGGTGGTGTGATGGTCGTGCTGCGGCCCGGACAGACCGATCTGTCGCTGGGTCATCTTGCGGCCCTGGCGGCGGCCATCGGCGGATCGCTTGCCTCCATCGTGGTGCGCAAGATCGGGTCCGAGGAACGGCCCGTGGTCATGCTGCTTTATCCGATGATGGTGAATTTCATCGTCATGGCCGTCGCGCTGCCCTTTGTCTACAAACCGATGCCGATCGAGCATCTGGGCCTGCTGGGTATCATCGCGATCTTCGCCTGGGTCGCCAGCCGCCTTGTGATTGCCGCCTATCAGGCCGGTGAAGCCGCGATCATTGCGCCCATGCAATACAGCCAGATCATCTGGGCCAGTCTGTTTGGCTATCTGTTCTTTGAGGAAACCATAGACCAGGCCACCGCCATCGGCGCCGGGATCATCATTGCCAGTGGCCTTTATATCGTGCTGCGAGAAAGCCGGAGTGGCACGTCCGAGAACACGCCAGTGTTGCGCACCCGCTCTCGCTCTGAGACCGGTACAACGCCGCGTGTGTCGCTTTTTATGCGGGCTGCGGGAAAGACGCCTCCACGACCTGACGACAGCTAGGTCGTAGCCTCAGGCGGGGAAAAGCTAAGTGCATTGGCGCGCTGCCAGCGTTCGCGGTAGATCGGGTTGTCGTCGCCATCATCCAGCAGAAATCCTTCGCGCAGATAGGTGTAGACATCGGCCGCCTCGGTCATCTGACCGTCGCCTTTGCGGGTCATGAAGTGATAGGGCAGAAACCCCCGCGGATCATCAAGACCGGCGGCCCCCGCCATTTCGCCCAAGGCGTGCAGCGTATTGGCATGAAACCGTGCGACACGCTTGCTTTTGTTGTCCACATTCAGCGCCTTCTGCCGCAGTGGATCCTGGGTGGTCACGCCCACAGGGCAGTGGTTGGTGTGGCAGGCCTGCGCCTGAATGCAGCCGATGGCAAACATGTAGCCACGGGCGGAGTTGCACCAATCAGCCCCCAGCGACAAGGCGCGGGCGATGTCAAACGCGCTGACGACCTTGCCTGCCGCCCCGATCTTGACCTGATCGCGAATGCCCGCACCGCGCAGCGTGTTGTGTACAAAGGTCAAGCCTTCGACCATCGGCATGCCGACGTGATTGGCGAATTCCAACGGGGCCGCACCTGTGCCGCCCTCGGTGCCGTCCACGACGATGAAGTCAGGCACAATGCCGGTCTCCAGCATCGCCTTGACCATGCACATGAACTCGCGCCGGTGTCCGATACACAGCTTGAAGCCAATCGGCTTTCCTTGGGATAAATCGCGCAATTGTCCGATGAACTGCATCAGCTCTGTCGGGCCGGAAAACGCACTGTGAGCCGCAGGTGAAACGCAATCGACCCCCAGCGGAATATCCCGTGCCTCGGCGATTTCCGGTGTGATCTTTGCGGCCGGCAGCATCCCGCCATGGCCGGGCTTGGCCCCTTGGCTGAGCTTGATTTCGATCATCTTCACCTGATCGTTGGCGGCTTGCCTGGCGAATTTTTCAGGATTGAAGGTGCCGTCGTGGTTGCGACAGCCGAAATAGCCGGATCCGATCTCAAAGATCAGATCGCCCCCGCCTTCGCGGTGATAGCGGCTGATGCCGCCTTCGCCGGTGTCATGGGCAAATCCACCAATCCTGGCTCCCTTGTTCAATGCGGAAATCGCGTTGGCCGAAAGCGCCCCGAAGCTCATGGCCGAGATATTGTAAAGCGATGCGTCGTAGGGTTTCTTGCACTTCGGCCCCCCAACCGTGACGCGAAAGTCAGTGTCCTCAAAATGCGTCGGCTGGACCGAGTGCGTCAGCCAGGAATACCCGGCTTCGTAAACCCGTTCATGGCTGCCAAAGGGGCGCTTGTCCTCGGCGCCTTTTGCGCGTTGATAAACAAGCGAGCGTTGTTCGCGGCTGAAGGGTTGTTCCTCCTGGTCGCTTTCAATCAGGTATTGGCGAATTTCGGGGCGGATCTTTTCAAAAAGAAACCGGATATGCCCCAGAACAGGATAGTTGGACAAGACCGCGTGACGAGTCTGCCTGAGGTCATGGATACCCATAAAGGTGAGACCGGCAAAAACCACGAATAACACGAAGACCCAAGGCCACCAGAACCCGGCGATGAATGTGGTAACTGCCAAAAAAGCGACCAAGACGAACGTCGCATAACGCTGCAACGAGATCAGCACACGCACGATATACCCTCCCTGTTTCCAGGCAGGTTAGGCTGCTGTCGTGCATAACGAAAGGCCGTTTTCCGGGACCCCCTGCCGCAGGGTCGGGATCTCCCGTTTAGAAATCAGGTGTCACACCCGGTAGTTCGAGACCCTTGATCAGATCCCGCAATTCCTGCCGCGCTGCCACGTTCGAGATATTCATCCCCTTCACCCCGATGTCGCGCAGGTCCAGCAGGGTCAGCCCCCGGGGGAAAAGCTCTCGAAAAATCACACGTTCGTTAAAGCCGGGTGCCGTGCGAAAGCCGATGCGCTTGGACAGTTTGCCGATCACCCGCTGCATCTTTTCCTTGTTCACCATCGCCTGCGCCCCCATCCGGTTGCGCAGGACGATCCAGTCGATGGGTCTGAGGCCAGCCTGGTTGCGAAGCTGACGGGCATTCCAGACCATCTCTGAATAGACAGACGGTCCGGTGATTTCCTCGCCGTCTGAATCGACATGCGCCAGCAGGTCAAAATCGACAAAGCTGTCATTGAGAGGCGTAATCAGCGTGTCGGCCAGCGAATGGGCTACCTGGCTCAGGCGGGTATGTGATCCGGGGCAATCGATCAGGATGAAATCCGCGTCAGCTTCCATCCTGGACACCGCCATCGACAGCCGGTGGTCAAAAGCGTTTTCGCCGGGCTGGAGCATGTCCTGGTCAATTTCAGGCAGGTTGTGATACGTCGGTGTCGGAAGGTCCAACCCCTTCTTTTCAACAAAACCCTGACGGTTCTGAATATAGCGACCAAGCGTTTTTTGCCGCATATCCAGATCAAGGACGCCAACCCTGTGGCCCATCCGGGCAAGCGCTGTCGCCACATGCATGGACACGGTTGATTTGCCCGCGCCGCCCTTTTCATTGCCCACCACTATTATATGCGCCACTGCCCGATTCCCCGGTTTGCCCTGCCTGGCGAAACTATATGATGTGGCCGTTGCGAGGGGAAGCACAAGCAACACCTGCGCACAGTTTTTCACCGACCCTTGACAGGAGTGGCCCCAGGCCTCATGTGCCACCCAACCGACGCAAGCTGCCGCGTGAGCAGAGCGAGACCGGACTGGTCCATTCGCAAGGCGTCGCGCAAACTTCAGGTTCCCACATCACGCAGGGGGTCCTGCGCCACATCGGCGCCCGGACAATGCGGTGCGGGCTGTCAGCATATTGGCGCAACCTTGCAAGGGTTCATCGCTGTGCGCGGTGGGCCAAATGATATGTGCGGGCCGTTGCCCGCGAGAAATAGGATATCCATTCATGGATTTTGACATGCTGGGCCTCGCGCCCCGACTGATTAACGTACTCAAAGACCAAGGGATCACCGATCCCACCCCGATCCAGACCCAAGCCATCCCGCACGCCATGAATGGCCGCGATGTGATGGGGCTGGCGCAGACCGGCAGCGGCAAGACCGCCGCCTTTGGCCTGCCGATGATCCACGCGCTGATGAAAGCGGGTGTGAAACCGAACCCCAAGACATCGCGCGGGCTGATCCTTGCGCCCACGCGCGAATTGGCCAAGCAGATCGCCGACAACCTGACCGCCTATACCAAAGGCAGCCATCTGAAAGTGGCGCTGGTTGTGGGCGGGGCCGGAATCGTGGCCCAGACGAAGCGTCTGGCTGGCGGCGTTGACCTCTTGGTCGCAACGCCGGGACGCCTGATCGACCTGCTTGATCGTCGCGCCGTGCGCCTTGATGAAACCATTTATCTGGTGCTTGATGAGGCTGACCAGATGCTCGACATGGGCTTTATCCATGCGCTGCGCCGTATTGCGCCGCTTCTGGCCAAAGACCGCCAGACGATGATGTTCTCGGCCACGATGCCAAAACTGATGGGCGAGTTGGCCAACACATATCTGACCGACGCCGTGCGCGTACAGGTCAACCCACCGGGTCAGGCGGTGAAGAAGATCAACCAATCTGTGCATTTTGTCGCCCAAGCTGCCAAGACCGACCTGTTGGTCGAACTGCTCGACAAGCACCGCGATGAATTGGCGATTGTCTTTGGCCGCACCAAACATGGCTGTGAAAAGCTCTACAAAGTGCTTGAGAAGAAAGGGTTTGCCGCCGCATCGATCCATGGCAATAAATCCCAAGGACAGCGGCAACGCGCGCTAGAGGCCTTTAAAGCCGGCAAGACACGGGTTTTGGTGGCCACGGATGTGGCGGCACGTGGTCTGGATATTCCTGATGTGCGGTTCGTCTACAACTACGACTTGCCCAACGTCGCCGAAAACTATGTCCATCGGATCGGCCGCACGGCGCGCGCGGGCGCAGACGGCAGTGCTGTGGCGCTGGTCGCACCTGATGAGATGATCGAACTGCAAGACATCGAAAAAGCGATGAAGGAAAGCATTCCGGTGGCCTCTGGTCGGCCATGGGACATCCTGCCCGGTCAGAAAAAACGGCCAAACGGCGGTGGTGGGCGGCGCGGCGGCGGTGGCAACCGTGGCGGCGCTCCGCGCGCGGGCGGCAAGCCCGGTGGCGGGCAGGGCAAGCCCGGCGGACGGCGGCGTGGCGGTGGCGGCCACCGGTCACGCGGGCAATCGGCGGCCTAGCCGTATTTGCGGAACGCCTCCATTTCGATGGCCAGCTTTGTGTGCAATTCTGATAGGCGCAGCTGTTCCGCTTTGCGGTCGGTTGGGTCTGTCAGGGCTTTCAACTTTTCCTGTGCTGCAATGATTTGACGGCGCAGGACAACGACAGGCGATTTCGCCTCCGCCTCTTGCATCATCCGGTTCAGCACGGCGTTTTGCGGATCGTCCAGATGTGCCAGCGGCTTTCCTGCACCGGGCAGGTCGTCAAAATCGCCGCGTTTTTCAGCGTTCTGAACGATCTGGTCGATCAGGGATTGCAGCGGGTGACTCATGCAGGATGCCGTCCTGTTACCGCCTTCGCGATTTCATCCATGTGGCGCATGTCGGTTCCGCAACAGCCCCCCAAAACCCTGATATGAGGCAAGCGCGCAGCAATTTTAGCGAGGTCTCGACCCAATTCCGCAGGATCACCCGCGTCCAGTGTTGTTGCCTCATCCAACTCAGCATGGCTGCACCGTGATGCATTGGCGATAACCCCACCGAGCCGCTGAACCCATGCGGCATCGGTCAGAATGTCTGCGAAATGCGCGGGGTGCGCGCAATTTATCATAAAGTAGGCGGCGTAGTGGTCCGTGGCGCCGTCCACTTGGGAGATTGCCTCGGCCAGTGATATACCTGTCGGTAGGTTTCCGTCCGTCTCGACTGTGAATGAAATCACAACCGGCAAGGCGTGATCACGAGCCGCTCTGACGATCCCGATTGCCTCGGCTGGATTGGCTAATGTGTAGCCGCTGATAACGTCCACATCGGTTTCTGCCAAAACCGCAATCTGGCGGTTGTGATAGAGATGGGCCTCTTGAGCGGTCATTTGTGCCTCAGGCGCATAGGCATCATCGCGCGGCCCTATATTTGCACTTAGAATAACATCGCGTTGGTTTGCCGCATCGCGAACTTCACGCATCTGCGCAATGGCGTCTTTGTTGAACTGCGCGAGTTGGTCTTCGGAGTGACCCAGCGCGGCTCCACGGCTTTTGTTCGCCACCCAAGTCGGGCTTTCAAGAATGACACCGACATCGTGGGATGCCCCGAGCGCCAAGAGTCGTTCATAATAGCCGCGCAGACGCATGCGACCGGCCTCGGTCGCCAAGAGCGTGTAGGATGCAAACCCCGGCAGATCGATGCCTTGGGTGAAAATCAGATCTGTTTCCATCCCGACATAAGCAAGTTTCAACCCTGAGTCCGCGTGAGCAAGACGATTGATCTGGTCTGACATTCTGGCACCCTTGTTCGAGGCGTTTCAGGGTGCTGATAACACAAAAAGAGCCCAAAGGGGGCGGCTTTTTATCTGCCTTCTTGGGTCACGCAAGACCTGTGAACAGTGACTCATGCCTGCTTGTGCGATAGGTTTTCTGGATGACCGAAGGAGCAAACCATGGCCGATCCTTTCCAAAACGTCGACGCAGCCGGGGCTGATTTCATAAAAGTCTTTGCTGATGCAATGGATGCGCGACAAGCCGACACCACGATGGAGGAGATTGTCGCCGCCTATCTTGCGCAGCTTTCTTTCACTCCGGATACACATACGATCGAAGTTGGTGCCGGGGCAGGTGCCGTGTCACGCAGGATAGCTGCGGCGGCGGCACCAGGGCGTATTATTGGTTATGAACCTTCTGCGGGTTTTGTGGAAGAAGCGCGCGCGCGCGCCACGGATTTCGAGAATCTCGTGTTTGAACAGGCTGATGGTGCGTTGCTGCCAGCCAAAGACGGGTCCGCCGATTTTGTCATCATGCATACGGTTCTGACGCATGTTCCCGATCCCGAAGTTCTCTTGGTTGAGGCAATGCGGGTGCTGAAAAAGGGTGGAAGGCTTGTTGTTTGTGACGCGGACTTTTCCAAGGCGTCATTGGCGAGTTTTCCCAATGACCCGCTTGATGCCTGCGCCAAGACTTTTACATCAGAATTTGTGACAGATGCTTTCCTCATCTCGCGCATTCGCGACATGGCAACTACAGTCGGGTTCACGGTCACGGATTTCCAACTGAAGAACCGCGCAATTCTGGACAACATGCAGATGTTGCCGTGGGTGTCAGAGACGTGCAGGCAAATGGTGGCAAATGGCAATATTGGTCAACCTCTCGCGGATGCTTTGGTTGGCGAATATGAGCGCCGAGCCAACAGTGGCACGTTGTTTGGGTTCCAGGTTATGGGAACAATGATCGCCGACAAACCTTAGAACGAAAAGTACCGCCCAAATGCGTTGCGCACGTATGTCGCGTCCCTCTTCAGAACTTTTGGGCCAGGCAGGGCACTCTGAATGATCTGGTCGATCAACGACTCAAGCGGATGGGCCATCAAACGAACCTGGTTATTTGCGCAGACCGTAGCGGTCCGGCTCTTCAAAAATATCGAGCGCCTTTGTCCCGGCCGTCACCTTGACCGCATGCGGGACACCAGTGGGGATCGTATAGCTTTGGCCCGGAAGATAAGTTGTGGCCTTGCCTGCGATCGTCAGTTCAAGCTGACCCGCGAGAACGGTTCCCCACTGTGTCTTGTGGTGGTGTTCGGGCAGGGAAAAATCCTGATGAAATTCAAATATCACCATCAACCCGTCGTCGGATCTGATGGCCGAGGTCGTGACAATGCTGTCCGGGAACGGCACGTCAATCGCGGGAAAATCTTTGATAAAGTCTGGAATATTCATGGCCACTCCGATCCTTGCTGCAATGTCGTAAGTGTCCGCCGGGGTGGCGTGCCTTGGCAAGCCCCAAACGCAAAACGCCGCCCCGGACAGGAGCGGCGTTTGAAATTCGTAATGTGGGCAAAGCCCACGCAGGTCTTAGAAGCCCAGACCGGCGTATTTGTTCTTGAACTTGGACACACGGCCACCGGCGTCCATCAAACGGGTAGAGCCACCGTTCCATGCAGGATGCACGGATGGGTCAATATCCAGCGCCATTGTGTCGCCTTCCTTGCCCCAGGTGGATTTCATCTGCACCACAGTGCCATCGGTCATTTTGACGTCGATGATGTGATAATCGGGATGCGTATCTTTTTTCATGATGGCGATCCTTATGCTTCTGCGCCCTTGGGCGCTTTGTAGTTGGCGACTTCTGCGATACGTGCGGATTTGCCACGACGCGAACGCAGGTAGTACAGCTTGGCGCGGCGCACGCGACCACGGCGAACCACGGTGATGCTGTCGATATTGGTGGAATGCAGCGGGAAAACACGCTCCACACCTTCGCCAAAGGAAATCTTGCGCACTGTGAAAGACCCGGCAATGCCCTTGCCGTTCTTGCGGGCGATGCAAACGCCTTCGTAGTTCTGCACACGGCTGCGCGTGCCTTCGGTCACTTTGTAACCAACGCGAATGGTGTCACCCGCTTTGAAGTCGGGGATCTTTGCCCCAAGTGCGGCGACTTGTTCCGCTTCGAGTTGTGCGATCAGGTCCATCTGAAACGCTCCTTATAATGCTTGCGGTTATCCGCAATGTTCATTCGCGTGGCTCAGAGCTCTGTGTCGTTTCCGGGTTCAGTCGCCTGCCCGCCAGAGATGCGTCATCATTTCTTTTTTGTGGCGTCCGGCCTGTCTGGTGAGGGCTGCACCAACGAAGATGCTCTCATGCTCCAGATGGTTGCGATAAACCAACACCCGGAATCAGCTGCGCTGACCGGGAATGACGCCGTATAGGCGCATGTTATCGCTGGATCAAGGGGTGTCAGCGCGTGTTGCACAATCTCATCGGCCAAGAAGGGTTCGTGAGGTGGCCGCGCAAACTCCGTTGTGCAAGTTTGCACATATAGAGTGCAATTTGCAGGAATTGTTCGCAGGCGCACGTTTGCTACATCGCTAGGGAAAGCAACCAAGAGTGAGAGAAACATGAAATATATCGCGATAGGTATCCGTGTCTTGTTGACCATAGCCTTTGTCGGGGCTGCCACTGCAAAGCTGATGGGCGTGGATATGATGGTCCAGTCATTTGACGTCATTGGCGTGGGGCAGTGGTTCCGCTACCTTACAGCGCTGATCGAGCTGACGGGCGCCGTCATGCTTTGGGTTTCAACGACCCGCGTGCTGGGTGCGTTGCTGCTGGGCGGAACCATGGTTGGTGCGATTGTCGCACATTTCACGGTTCTCGGACCATCGGCCGTTCCCGCGACCGTCCTGGGGCTGCTTGCCGCAGCGGTGATCTATCTGGAGCGCAAAGGACCCGTGAATGCCAAGGTGACGCCCTAGGGTTTCCTGGATTTCTTTTGATGCGCCGCCCAAAGATCCGGGCGGCGCTTTTTCGTCAGCGTCTCTGACATCTGACGGCGCCAGGCGGCGATCTTTGCGTGATTCCCCGACAGCAGCACATCGGGAATGGCTTGCCCCTGCCATTCTGCCGGTTTGGTAAACTGCGGATGCTCCAGCAAACCTGATGAAAAGCTTTCCTCGACGGCACTTTCTGCGTTGCCCAGCACTCCGGGCAACAGGCGCACGGTGGCGTCAATCATGGCTTGCGCTGCGATTTCGCCGCCAGTCATGACGAAATCACCAAGGCTGACTTCCGTTATGCCGAAATGCTGCAAGACCCGTTCATCCACACCTTCAAAGCGGCCGCAAAGCATGGTGACGCCATCCATCCGCGCCCAGTCGCGGGCCATCGCCTGATCAAAGCGCTGGCCGCGTGGGGATAGATAAACCAATGGTGCAATGCCCTTGGTGCCCTGACGGGCATCCACAATCGCCTTTTCCAGAACATCCGCGCGCAAGACCATGCCGGCACCACCGCCAGCAGGTGTGTCATCCACATTCCGATGCTTGCCGATGCCGTAGTCACGCAGATCATATGTTTGCAATTGCCAAAGCCCGTCCTGCAAGGCTTTGCCCGTCAGGCTTTCCCCCAGCACACCGGGGAAGGCCTGCGGGAACAATGTGATGACCTGCGCCGTCCAGGAGCCCGCGATATCGGGCGTGTCCGTCATCAATTCACGCGGCTTCAGCGTTGGACGGACAGCGATGCGGCCAGCGGATTTGGGATTTTTGCTCATAACAGCCGTTTAGATAGTTTATGGCCTGCCGCCAAGTGGTCGCTCGTCGCGGAGCTGACCGGAGGTGGTGTCAGAATAAGCCGTCCGGTGGATCGGCGATAATCCGTTTGCTGCCAAGATCGACAGTCGGCACGGCAGCCTGCGTGAACGGCAACAGCACAGTGTCAGACGCGCCGGGAACGATCACTTCCAGCAGATCACCTGCGCCATGGTCCATCACGTTCTTGACCGTGCCAAGTGTCGCGCCACCGGTATCCAGAACCGTCAGGCCGATCAGATCAGAATAGTAATACTCATCGTCTGGCAGCGAAGGCATCACGGAGCGGTCCGCGTAAAGGTTCACATTGCGCAGCGCGTCTGCGTCTTCCTTGGTGATGACGCCATCAATACGCGCGGTAAACCCGTTCTTGAGTTGCCCTGTCAGGACAATCTGGGCAAAGCGGCGCCCGCTTTCGGCAAAAAGCGGCGTGTAATCGGCGATAGCCTGGGGGTCGGCGCAATAGGACTTCAGGCGCACCTCGCCCTGAACACCAAATGCGCCGCCGATGGCACCAACGATGATACGGTCAGACATCAGTTCAAATCCACTCCGACGCAGATATTTTCGATCCACATACCGCCGCCGGTTTCGCAGGTCTCCTTGCGGCCTTCACGCTCATAAAGCATGCCCGCCACAAAAGCGAACATCACAAGGATAAGGGTGCGCAGCAAGCGAAACATGGGCCGGGTCCCCAATCAGTGGGCGATGTTGCCCCGACACAGGCCGGGGCAACGCTCAGAGGTTTACTCTTCGGCAGCGGCTTCTTCTTCTGCGGCTGCAGGAGCTTCCTCGGCTGGGGCGTTTGCAGCTTCTTCAGCGGCTGCGACCTTGGCCGCTTTTTCTTCAGCGCGTGCCTGAGCGGCTTTGCCGGGTGTGCCCTTCTTGGGGTTGCTGCGATCTTTCTTTGGCAGCTCGCCTGCGGCTTCCAACATGCGGGAAATACGGTCAGTTGGCTGTGCGCCTTCGCCCAACCAGTATTTGACGCGCTCCATGTTCATCTTCACGCGCTCTTCGCTGTCTTTGGGCAGCATGGGGTTATATGTGCCGAGCTTTTCGATGAAGCGGCCATCACGCGGCATGCGGCTGTCAGCAGCCACGATTGCATAGAATGGACGTTTCTTAGAGCCGCCACGGGCCAGTCGGATTTTCATAGCCATCAGATTTTCTCCTTAAAGATGGTGCAGGTAAGGTGGATCATGATCCACCTTACGATTGGTGTTGTTTGTGGTGTTGGATGACTTCCTGAATGATGAAGTTCAGGAATTTCTTGGCAAATTCCGGGTCCAGATCGGCCCGGTTTGCAAGGTCGGTGAGCCGCGCGATCTGGCTTTCTTCACGCGCGGGGTCGGACGGGGGCAGGTCGTGTTCGGCTTTCAGCTTACCCACGGCCTGTGTATGCTTGAACCGCTCCCCCAAAGTGTAGACGAGGATGGCATCAAGCCGGTCGATGCTTTCGCGATGTCCTTTGAGGATCTCTGCGGCACGGGTTACGGTGTCGGTCATGAGACACTCCTTTGTGCGGGATGAGGGGTGTGACGGTAAACAAGCGTGCCGGTCTCTTCGGGCGCCTTGGCGTCCCGGTCCAGCACTGCGCCCAGTTTTTCAGCGACCCGGATCGAGGCTGCGTTGCCTGCGCCGACATAGCTGACGATGGTTTCAAGGCCGGTCGTCGCGAATGTGTGGTCGATGATCGCGCGCGCCCCTTCCTCGGCCAGCCCCAGCCCGGTGAACCCGTCAAAGATGAACCAGCCGCACTCAGGCTCAGGGAAATGGGGTGGATGCACAAGCCCCACGCCGCCGGCAAATGTGCCATCCATCTCAATCGCGAGAGATCCAAAACCATAGAGCGCCCAGGATGCCACATCGTTGGTGAACCAGCTCCAGGCCTGATCGCGCGAGAGCGGGCCATGCATGTGGATCGCCCGGTCGCTGGCCAGGAAAGCCGCGTAGGTGTCGAAATCATCGCGCTGGTAGGGCCGCAAGGTCAGGCGATCAGTGTGCAGTGTCGGGATCATGCAATGACCTCTGCGGCCTGCGCGACTGCGCGACTATCGCTATGGGCCAGATGTCGGAACATGATGCAGTTCTCGCTGTCTACCACGTCGCGCCGCTCATTGATCGTACCCAGCCGTGCGGCCAGGGCGAGCGAGCGTGTATCCTTAGGTGACATCAGCGAAAAGAGCGGTTCCAGCCCCAGTGTCCGCCCAGCCCATTCACCCACTGCGCAGGCGGCCTTCATCCGCTCTGATCGGGTGATCCATGCGGTAAAATTCGCAAGGTCCCGCTTTTGCGGGCCGCGCAGGTCGAGCCGGGCTGTGGTAAGGGTGCGGGCAGGGGTCATGTCTGATCAGGCGTGTGCGGGTTTGGCGGGGGCAGAATGCCTCCGGCGGAAGTTTGATTGGACGAAGAAAGAGCGAGCGTTCGGGTCATTTCTTTTTCCCGAATCCAGACAAGCCGGGGGGCAGTTGCGCGGCCCCGCCGCCCAGACCGGGCAACCCGCCGGGGGGCATTTTGCCTTGCAGCGCCTTGGCGGCTTCGGCCATCGCCTTGGGGTCGTTCATGTCGGGCATGCCACCTTCGGGGCCGCCTTTGCCGAACATGCCTTTCATGGCCTGTTTCAGCATGCCGCCCTTGCCCATCTTTTTCATCATGTCGGCCATTTGGCGATGCTGTTTGACGAGCTTGTTGAGATCGGACACTTCCAGCCCCGCGCCTTTTGCGATCCGCTTTTTGCGGGAGGCGGCCAGCAGGTCAGGGTTTGCCCGTTCCTTCTTGGTCATGGAGTTGATCAGCGCGATTTGGCGATTGAGGATACTGTCATCCACCCCGGCCGCTGCCATCTGTTTTCCCATCTTGGCGGCCCCCGGCATCATGCCCATCATCCCTTCCATGCCGCCCATTTTCATCATTTGCTCAAGCTGCATCTTGAGGTCGTTCATGTTGAAACGACCCTTCTGGAAGCGCTTCATCATGCGTTCGGCCTGTTCGGCCTCGATGGTTTCCTGCGCTTTTTCGACCAGCGCCACGATATCGCCCATGCCGAGGATACGGCCCGCAATGCGGTCGGGCTCGAAGGTTTCGATCGCGTCCATCTTTTCGCCAAGGCCCACGAAACGGATCGGCTTGCCGGTGATCGCGCGCATGGAAAGGGCGGCACCGCCGCGCCCGTCGCCGTCCATCCGGGTGAGGACCACGCCGGTCACGCCAATCTTGTCGTCAAACTCTTGCGCCACGTTCACGGCGTCCTGACCCGTCAGGCCGTCAACGACAAGCAGGGTTTCGCGCGGGTTGGCCACATCGCGCACGGCCGCGGCCTGCGCGATCAATTCCTGGTCGATATGCAAGCGGCCTGCGGTGTCGAGCATATAGATGTCATAGCCGCCAAGGCTGGCCTGGGTCTTGGCGCGTTTCGCGATCGCGACCGGATCCTCGCCTTTCACGATGGGCAGCGTGTCCACGCCAATCTGGCCACCCAGGATCGCCAGTTGTTCCATCGCCGCTGGGCGGTTGGTGTCGAGCGAGGCCATCAGCACGCGCTTGCCTTCGCGTTCCTTCAGGCGCTTGGCCAGTTTGGCTGTTGTCGTCGTCTTGCCCGACCCTTGCAGGCCGACCATCAGGATCGGCGCAGGCGGGTTGTCGATTTTCAGCGCACCGGGGTCTGCATCACCGGTCAGGACGTGTTGCAGTTCGTCGTGGACGATCTTGACGACCTGCTGGCCCGGAGTGATCGACTTGGTAACAGCCTGTCCGGTTGCCTTTTCCTGCACTGCCTTGATGAAGTCGCGCGCGACAGGCAGCGAAACGTCCGCCTCAAGCAAGGCCACCCGCACTTCGCGCAGCGCGGTCTTGACGTCATCATCCGTCAGCGCACCTTGTTTGGTCAGCTTGTCAAAGACGCCAGAGAGGCGTTCGGATAGATTTTCAAACATCGGCCATGGCCCTCGTCTCGTTTTTGATTGCCTTGCATATATAGGTATGCGCAGCAAAAAGCAGTATAGCTCCCATGGGCATAACCCAAAGCAGCGCGCCCCCGTGGGCGCAACGCGCTGACGGAGGGCGATCCCCTGAAATCCGGGGACCGGAAAGCTGATGCTATCCGGGTGTTGCGGGCCGTTTACGCCTGTGGCGGGTGCCTGTCAACATCCTGAGCCAGCCATGCGTTTATCGCTTCCACACCGCGCCTGGCGCCGTTGCCACTGGTGTAGATCGGCGTGACAGGGTGGATGCCTTCATCCATGCCACCATCCAGCACCAGCGCAATGCGATAGGTCATGGCGCCTTTGCTGCTGCGGCTGCTTTGCAGCTTGGCGCGATGCAAATGTTCTAGCCTGTGTTGCACCCGGGTGCGTCCACGAAAGGTGGAATGACGCAGTTCCAGCAGGTTGCGGGTGCGATCAAGAACAAGGTCGTCGCGGCGCACGAATAAAAGCAGGAAGATCGAAACAATGAGCGGCAATGCAAAAAGCCCCCAGAACGCACCGCTGTTGTCCCCTTGAACCAGGGCATTCAGCCCCATGGCAATCATGGCGAGCAGAAAGAGGCTCAGAAGGCTGGCCATCACCCATGGAACGGACCTGAGAAACAACTGCTCTGGGACGTTGCGCACAATCTTCATGGCCAAAGGTTTATGGCGCGCGCCCTCGTCGATCAAGTCTGGGGTCAGATCAGGTGACCCCAGACGAACTTCGCGGGTTCTGATTTGTCCCGCAACAACCGGCCCAGCGCGCGTTGGCGTTGGGCCGCTCTTCGCATCAGGCTGCTTCTTTGGCGATCACCTCGGCGGCAGTATGCACCGTGATGTCGTCGATCCCGATGAAGCGCAGGACCTGTTGCAGGTGCGGTGTGGCGAAATCCATCGGTGCGCCGACGGGCACGCCGCCAGTTGCGACTGCGACATGCGCCTTCTTGCCCTCAAGCAGGCCAACCGGCCCGTTTTCTGTATAGGCGAAGGTCACTTTTGGACGCGCGACAAGGTCGATCCAGGCCTTCAGTGCGGCGGGCATCCCGAAGTTGTACATCGGCATGCCGATCAAAAGAACATCGGCCTCCTTGATCTCTGCAATCAGCCGATCCGATAGCGCCAGGACCTCGCGATCGGCATCGGTCAGTTCGGCCTCGGGGATCAGGCGGGTGGTGATCCATGTTTCATCAACCTGCGCCAGGGGTGTCTCAGCCAGGTCGCGGGTGATCACGCGGGTCGGTGAGAGGCCTTGCAAAAGCGCGGCTGTGGCGGCGCGGCTGGCGGAACCTTGTTTTGTGCCAGAGGCGTTGAGGTGAAGAACGGTCGTCATGGGAATGCTCCTTTTAAGCGTGTCCAGTGACGTAGTATCTTGCATTCGCGAACGAAATATTCGAATTTCCACATTATATGTTTGCCAGCGCACAGGACGTCAGATGGACAACTGGGATGAGATCAGAACCGCCTACCAGGTCGCCCGCAGGGGCACGGTCAGCGGCGCGGCGGAAGAACTGGGCGTTCACCATGCCACGGTGATCCGCCATATCGACGCATTGGAGCATCGGTTGGGCGTCAAGCTGTTTCAGCGCCATGCCCGCGGCTATACCGCCACCGAAGCAGGCCAGGACCTGTTGCAGGTGGCGCAGGCCACCGATGATCAATTTGCCCAGCTCGCCGGCCGGATCAAAGGGCAGGGCGCAGGGGTTTCGGGTGATCTGGTGGTCACATCACTGGGGATCGTATCGCCGGTCCTGACGCCGATCCTTGTGGATTATCAGGCTGAGAACCCGGAAGTCCGGGTGCGCTATCTGACCGGTGACCGGCTGTTTCGCCTTGAATACGGCGAAGCGCATGTTGCCATTCGTGCCGGATCACTGCCTGAAGAGCCAGACAATGTGGTTCAGCCATTCATCCAGCAGCAAATGGCGCTGGTGGCTTCTGACGCCTATGTTTCGCGGCATGGGTTGCCAAAAGACGAAGCGGATCTGCAAAACCATTTCTTTGTCAGCAATGACGACCACAACGGTCGGTCCCCCTATGGCCGGTGGCTGCGCGAAGTGGTGGCGGAGGATCGGTTTTCATACCGTACGACCGACAATCGCAACATGCAGGATGCGATCATTGCGGGGGCCGGAATCGGGTTTGTCGTTGCGCAGGCGGTGAAAGCCTATCCGCAATTGACTGAGGTGATCGCGCGGCGGGACAACTGGTCGGCCCCGCTCTGGATCGTGACTCACGTTGATCTGCACCGGACAACCAAGGTGCAGTCCTTTCTGCGTTTCCTCAAGGACCGCATCAAATCGCTGGAATGCTGATGTCAGGGCCCCGGGCCGGGCATCTGGCGATGCTCGTCTTTTCAATGCTGGTCGCAGGGTCATTTGCGCTGGGTTCACTTGCGGCCAACGAGATGGCACCAAGTGCTTTGAACGCCCTCCGCTTCTGGATTGCGGCGATCATCATCGGAGCTGTTGTGTTCGCAACAGGCGGGGCGCCGCGAAAGGCGCTGGTGGCCCCTTGGCGCTATGTGGTGCTGGCAGGGTTCTTTGCGACCTATTTCGTGCTGATGTTTGAAGGGTTGAAAACAGCACCGCCCGTCAGCGCGGCGGCTGTCTTTACCCTGACGCCCCTACTGTCTGCGGGGTTCGGCTGGCTGTTGCTGCGTCAGATCCTGACGCCGCGGATGGCGCTGGCACTGGTGATCGGTGCGCTCGGCGCAATTTGGGTGATCTTTCGTGCTGATGTCGCGGCAATCCTGCGCTTTGAGGTAGGGCGGGGAGAGGTGATCTATTTCTGGGGCTGTGTCGCCCATGCGGTTTACACCCCGCTGGTGCGCAAGCTGAACCGTGGTGAAACAGCGGTTGTCTTTTCTTTCGGGGTATTGCTGGCCGGGTCGGTCCTGCTCACGCTCTGGGGTTGGGGCGACCTGTTAGCGACGGATTGGGCCAATCTTCCGGGGGTTGTCTGGGTCACGATCGTCTATACGGCTGTCTTTGCCAGCGCAGCAACCTTCGTGCTGTTGCAATTCGCGGCGCTGCGCCTGCCCAGTTCCAAGGTGATGGCCTATACCTACCTCACGCCGTCATGGGTGATTGTCTGGGAGCTGGCCCTGGGAGGCACACCGCCGCCGGTCCTGGTGCTGGCGGGGCTGTTGCTGACGGTCATGGCGCTGGTTCTATTGCTCCGCGAGGCGTGAGGCATAGCGCCCCGTTTACGTTTCCAACTCTTGCGCCAGAAAGCTCTCAAACGCATCCAGATCAATTGCATCCATCTGGCCAAAGGCCTGCATCCAGACCGATGCTTCGCGCAGCGCATCGGGCTCCAGTTTGCACCATTTCACCCGCCCCCTCTTTTCCTGAGAGATCAGCCCCGCCGCCGTGAGGACAGACAGATGCTTGGAGATTGCCGCCAGTGACATCGCAAACGGGTCTGCCACGTCCGTGACGGCCATATCGTCCTCCAGCAGCATGGCAAGGATCCTTCGGCGGGTGGGGTCGGCGAGAGCTGCAAAGGTGATGTCGAGAGGTTCTGCCATAACGCGCTACCTTAGCGACCAATCGCATGTCAGACCAGCGCTTCATAAAAGGGGCCGGTCTTTCGATTCCGAGGGCCAGACAAAGCGGTGTCGCGCAAGATCAGCGTCTGTCAGGCCGATATCCCGTGCCAAATGATCACTGATTGGCTTCGGCAGCCCCTTCAGGTTTCCTGTCTTACGTTTGGCCAGACGCAACCATATATCCGCCAGAGCGGTTAGTATTTTCATAGGTTTTCCCGACATTTCGTAGATTTCTGCCAAGAAGCCTGGCGTAACGGTCTGGTGATATCAACGTCAATTCCTTGACATGATATGTGCAAAAAAGGCACGCTTTCATTATGCCGCGTGCTTTACCACCACTGAATGCGCTCCGGGCGTTTGAGGCCGCGGGTCGGCATCAAAGCTTTTCAGGTGCCGCCGAAGAACTGGGCGTCAGCCATTCGGCCATCAGCCGCCACGTGCGCGGGTTGGAGCACCGCCTTGGCGTGCAATTGTTCCGCGATTTGCCGCGCGGTGTTGCGTTGACCCAGGCTGGTGCCAGATATCTGACGGCGTTAAGCCCGTCGTTCGACCGGATTGCAGAGGCAACTGAGGTCTTTGATCAACGTCCCGCCGGGCAAGTCACCGTGGATGCAGAGCCGCTTTTTGCGATGAAATGGCTGATCCCGCGTCTGGGTGATTTTTACATGCGGTTCCCGGATGTTGAATTGCGCTTGCAGGCCAGTAGCACCCTTGCTGCTCTTGACCGCTACGAGGCGGATATCGCGCTGAGGTTCTTTCATGCCGGTGCGGAGGGGCAATCGGCGCCACTGTTGAGCAATGCGCCGCTTTATCCCTACGCGGCCCCAAGCCTTGTGCCGGAACCGCTATCGCCTGAGGCGTTGCTGAGGCTGCCATTGCTGCGCGACAGAATGGCCGACACATGGCGGCACTGGGCGGGTCTGGCTGGCTGCGCGCCACCCAAGGGTGCGGCGTCCGATTGGCGGATGCGGGCACGGCTAGGGTACGAGTCCGCTTTGGCCGGGCATGGTGTACTGTTGATCTCAAGCGAAATTGCAGAGGCGGATGCAGCGGCAGGGCGTTTGGTGCAGTGTTCGGATATCGGGTTTCGGTCGGGGAGCTATCATCTGGTCACAGCCGATGGTGCGACACGGCGCAGTGCGGCGCGTCTATTTTGCGACTGGTTACTGGATCAGAGCGCGGCGCTTCGTGCTACGCGGCGATAATCAACCATATGGTTGAATATTGCTTTGTGGGTTCCGGGGAGCGAATTAATGTGAAACCCGTGGAGTCAAAAAGTATAAGTAACTGAAAAGATTTGCAGAAAATCGAAATAGCGGTCTCTTGACTCTGATATGCCCAGATCATAGACCCTGCGCAACCTTTTGATGGGTGCAATCCGATGTCTGACCGCCAAGACGCTGACCGCCTGAAGGCACTCGAAGCGAAGATCGCGGCGCTCAAAGAGCCGGCAGAAGTAAAGCACCATTCGGAAGAACATTATTCTCAGGCGCAGCTGGCCTGGCGGATGGTGATAGAGCTTGTGGCCGGTCTCGGGATTGGCTTTGGCATTGGATACGGGCTGGATTCCTTGTTTGGAACGATGCCGATTTTTCTGGTGCTGTTTATATTCTTTGGCTTCGCGGCAGGTGTTCTCACCATGATGCGGTCAGCCAAAGAGGTCCAACGCAAGCAGCTTGAGGCTGCGCAGAAAGAGGATGACGCACGTGGCTGAAGACAAGGCAGAACCTGGTCTGGTATTCCATCCACTGGATCAGTTTATCGTCAAACCGCTGTTTGGTGATGGTCCGGTAAGCTGGTACACGCCAACGAACCTGACTTTCTGGATGGCGCTGGCGCTTTTGGCAATCATTGCGGTCTTTGTGTTCGGCAGCCGGGGTCGTGCTGTTATTCCCTCTCGGTTACAATCAATCGCTGAACTGATTTACGGCTTTATTTACAAGATGGTCGAAGATGTGACCGGTAAAGAGGGCGTCAAGTACTTTCCCTACATCATGACACTCTTTCTGTTTGTCCTGTTCTCGAACTATCTGTCCCAGATACCCGCGTCCTATTCACCAACATCAATGATTGCAGTCACCGCTGTCATGGGTTTTGGCGTGTTCTTCGCGGTCACCATCCTGGGCTTTGTCAAGAACGGCCCGGCTTTCCTTGGCCTGTTCTGGATGTCTGACGCACCCGCGATCCTGCGGCCTGTCATCGCGATCATCGAGGTCATTTCTTATTTTGTTCGCCCGGTCAGCCACTCCATTCGTCTGGCGGGCAACATCATGGCGGGGCACGCTGTGATTAAGGTGTTCGCGGGCTTTGCGGCGCTTACCCTTGTCAGCCCCGTTGCCATCCTGGGCATCGTCGCGATCTTCGGCCTTGAAATGCTGGTCAGCGGCATCCAGGCCTATGTCTTCACAATTCTGACGTGCGTTTATCTCAAAGACGCGCTTCACCCGTCACACTAACAACGGCGGGGGTCCCCGCCAATCTACTCAACTTCCAATCGTAAGGAGAATTCACATGGAAGGCGAACTCGCACACATCGGCGCTGGTCTGGCTGCAATCGGTTCCGGCGCTGCCGCAATCGGTGTTGGTACAGTTGCTGGTAATTATCTGGCAGGCGCTCTGCGCAACCCATCTGCTGCTGCTGGTCAGACAGCAACACTGTTTATCGGTCTGGCATTTGCCGAAGCCCTGGGGATCTTTGCATTCCTCGTGTCGCTTCTGCTGATGTTCGCTGTTTAAGAACACGACCCATATCCTTACGGCTGACTGGCGCGGTTGCCCGCGTCAGTCAGTAAAACTTCAAGGTATTCGGGGGCCATCATGGCAATTGATAAAACAGACGTCGTAGGAACATGCGTGGATGCAAAGGGGTCTGCCCTTGGCATGCCGCAACTTTGCGCCGATTGGATACCCAACCAGGTTTTCTGGCTGGTGGTCACTCTGATCGCCATTTTCTTTGTGATGTCACGCATCGCGCTGCCACGGATCGGCGCGGTTCTGGCGGAACGCTCTGGCACGATCACGAATGACATCGCGGCGGCCGAAGAGCTGAAGAACAAAGCGGCCGAGGCAGAAGCCGCCTATGACCAGGCCCTTTTGGATGCCCGCGCAGAAGCCCACAAGATTGTGGCTGAGGCGAAAGCGGAAATTCAGGCAGAGCTGGATGTAGAGCTGCAAAAGGCTGACGCGCAGATTGCTGCAAAAACGGCAGAAAGCGAAGCCGCGATCTCGGAAATCCGCGCTGGCGCCGTGAAGAGCGTCACAACCGTTGCCAAGGATGCCGCCAAAGAACTGGTTTCGGCCATGGGTGGATCGGCTGATGCGAAAACGATTACTGCGGCAGTGGCCGCACGGATGAAGGGATAAATCATGCGTCTGATGCTCACATCCCTTTTCGTCCTTGCAGCCAGCCCGGCGCTGGCCGAGGTCGACAAGAAAAAGCCGTTCTTTACGCTGACCAACACCGACTTTGTTGTCTGGATCGCTTTCCTGATTTTCATCGGTATTCTGTTATACTTCAAAGTCCCCGGACTTGTTGCTGGCATGCTGGACAAGCGCGCCGACAGCATCAAAGCCGAACTGGACGAAGCCAAGGCGCTGCGTGAAGAGGCCCAGTCGCTTCTGGCAGGCTATGAGCGCAAGCAAAAGGAAGTGCAGGAGCAATCCGCGCGGATCGTTGCGGCGGCCAAGGAAGAGGCGACAAACGCGGCTGCGGCTGCCAAGGCTGACATCGCCAAATCCATCACCCGCCGTCTGGCTGCCGCAGAGGAGCAGATCGCAAGTGCAGAAGCCTCCGCCGTCAAGGAAGTGCGCGATCAGGCAATCTCTGTTGCCATTGGTGCTGCCAAGGACGTCATTGCCAAACAGATGGATGCAACATCCGCCGGTGCGCTGATTGACGATTCAATTGCCACGGTCGCAGACAAGCTTCACTAAAGTCCGCGCCCCAAGACATAGGAAGGCCCGGTTGCTTTGCAGCAACCGGGCTTTTTTATTGACAGCAGACGGACCGTCTTTGACACTCTGGCCGGTGGCCGGTGGCCGGTGGCCGGTGGCCGGTGGCCGGTGGCCGGTGGGCGGCGTGCGGGAGTTCTGAACATGTCTGGTTTCCGGCTTGGGATTCTGGCCACGCTGACATATTTTGCGATCATTGCGGTGGCGACCTTTTATTTCTTTCAGCTGCGCGAAGCCCCCTCGGATATCCGCGGCGTGCTGCGTTTGCTTTTCCCCGTGCAACTGGTTGCCGTCATCGTTTGTCTGGCTGTCATTGCCCGCTCTATCGGTTGGCGCGCGGCTGGATTCGGCAAGATAAGCTGGTCGGGGATGATCTGGTTCCTGCCCGGATGGGCGGTTTTGGGCTTCATGGCGCTGGGCATCACTGAGGCGGCCGCAGCCGGCAACCTGCGTGACTGGAACGCCACTGGTCTGGCTTTGCTGGTGCTGACGACGCTGCTGATCGCCATTGGTGAAGAGGTCACGTTTCGCGGCATCTTGTTGCGCGGGGCGCTGACGCGCCTTTCCGTGCCGTCGGCAATGCTGTTCAGCACGGTGGCATTCGGCCTGTTTCATTTTGTAAACGGGTTGGCGGGCCAGAATGCTGCCGAGACGTCACAGCAGGTCATTTTTGCAGTGCTGGCAGGCTTCTTCCTGGCTCCGATCGCTCTGCGTGTTGGCAATCTTTGGCCGCTCATCATCTGGCATTGGCTTTGGAATATGGGGCTGATACTTGGTCAATCGGCTGGCGTTTTCCACCCATTCGTGCTGATCGGGATCGCAATTCAGGCGGTGGTGTCAATCTGGCTCTGGGCCGCGCTTATTCGAACATTGCGACTTCGCTAGCGCCCGATTTCATGTTTGAGCCGTCTTTGCGCAAACGCCTCGTTCCGTTCTGATCTTTGCTGATCTGAAAGCGCAGTCTCGACAAAATCCAGATGTGCTTCCACCGCCTTGCGTGCGCCGTTGGGGTCACGGTTTTGCAGCGCCGTGTTGATGATACGGTGCTGATCTAGCAGCGAGTCACGGGTCATACGCTGTTTGAACATGATACTGCGATTGTAGAATACGCCTTCTCGCAGCAGTTCGTACATCGACCGCATCATGTGCAGCATGATGATGTTATGGCTGGCCTCGATGATGGACAGGTGAAAATCAGCGTCCAGATGGGCTTCTTCCGCCGGGTTTCGTTTGTTGTGGGCCGCTTCCATCTTTTCAAAGATGGCATTGATGACCTTGAGGTCCGTGTCGCTGGCCAGACGCGCAGCACGTTCGGCCGCCAGCCCCTCCATATCGCGGCGAAAACTGATGTAATCGAAAACGGCCTCATCATGGGTGGCAAAGAGCGTCACAAGTGCCGGAGCGAAGGCCGAGCCGAGGACATCGGCCACAAAGACGCCAGCCCCGGCCCTTGATGCCAGCAGTCCCCGCTCTTGCAGGTCGCCCAGGGCCTCTCTCAGCGACGGGCGCGACACACCCATGCGGTCGCTCAATTCACGTTCAGACGGAAGCCTTTCGCCGGGGCGCAGTACGCCGCGCAGGATCAGTGCTTCTATCTGCCGGATGACGCCGTGGGACAGTTTTTCTTGCTGGACCGGTTCAAAGGGCATGTGTTCAATCGCCTGTTATTGGTCAAAGGATATGACCAAAATGGGCAGTTCACAACAAGAAAGGGGCCGCATTTCTGCGGCCCCCTGATACTATTGATGCCGTGGGTGGCTTAGTTTGGCGTGATGACAATCTCGACCCGGCGGTTCATCTGACGCCCGGCGGCGTTCAGGTTGGAGGCAATGGGGCTGCTTTCGCCCGCGCCGATCGCACGGATCCGGCTGCTGGCCACGCCACCCGACCTCAGGATTGAAGCCACAGCTTGCGCCCGGCGCTCTGACAGACCCTGGTTGTAATTTGCATCACCAACGTTGTCGGTATGCCCGATCACGTTCACGGTCGTATCCGGGTATTGGTTGAGCGAGTTCGCAACGATGCGCAGTTCGTTCTGGGACTGACCCGAAACCTGTGCGCTGTCGGTTGCAAACAGCAGGTCCTGGCTGAGAACAACGACAAGGTTCGAGCCGTTGTTCGACACGCCGATATCGTTACGCAACTGGCGGCGCAGGTCTTCGGCCTGGCGATCCAGCGAATTGCCGATCCCGGCACCGACACCACCAAGAATAGCCGCACCAACCAGCGCACCCCGCTGGCGATCCTTCACTGAGCCGTCCCTGTTGGCGATGATTCCAAGCAGAGCGCCGGCGCCAGCGCCGATTGCGGCGCCTTGCTGGGTGTTTTGCATCTGATTGGGGCCTGTTTGTTCGCAAGCCGCGACCAGCGTAAATGCGGCCGCCGCGAAGACGAGAGGGTATTTTCTGAAAGTCATGGTCATATATTCCATTTTTGCAGGCTGCGCTAAGCGCGGTTTGATGCACGCCTTATGCGCCCTTTCGGCATGTTATCCAATAACGCATGACCGATCAGCCGGTTCCGGCGGAAACCGGACCATCAGGCGCCAGCGTCCAGGCGCGCGGATTCCCAGGCCAGCATCGCCCGTTTGACCGGCAGGCCCCAATGGTATCCCCCCAATGCGCCAGACTTGCGCAAGGCGCGGTGGCAGGGGATCAGCCAACTGACCGGGTTGCGCCCCACAGCCGTACCGACGGCGCGGACCGCCTTGGGATTGCCAATGGATTGCGCGATCTCCGAATAGGTCGTGACATGTCCCGAAGGGATGGTCAGGAGCGCCTCCCATACCTTGATCTGAAACGGCGCGCCGATCATATGCAGCCTAGCTTCGCCACTCATCCCAAGTGCCGCCTTGGCCCATGGGCGCAGCATGTCCGTGTCTTCGACAAAAACGGCCTTGGGCCAGCGTGATCTGAGATCGGTCATTGCTGCATCCGGCCCTGCCTCGGCCGCGAAGGCAAGGCCGCAGATCCCCCGATGCGTGCCCATCACCAATGCTGGGCCAAAGTGGCTTTCAAACCATCCCCAAAAGACCGTGAGGCCCGCGCCGTCACGGGCATAATCGCCCGGGCTCATCGCCTCCCAGCGCACAAAGAGATCGTGCAGCCGCCCGCTGCCGGATAGCCCCACTGCATGTGCTGTTTGCAGGGTCGTGAACCTGTCGCGCAAGAGCGTCTTGGCATGCGCCAAGGTCAGATACTGCTGATAACGCTTGGGCGACACCCCGACCCAGGACGAAAAGAGCCGTTGAAAATGCGCCGGGCTCATGTTCATGCCTGCTGCCAGGTCGGCCAGCGCGAGCGGCTCGTCCTGGACTGCGTCAATGGCTTCAATTGCGCGCCGCATGACCTGATAGTGATATGTTTCGACTTGTTCCATACCCTTCAGGTTAGGGGCAACAGGCCGTCTGCGCGACCCGGAAATTGCGCATCCGGCGCTTGCCCCCTCATGCCCTTCAAGGCATACGGGATGGCATGGCAAAGCAGCTTGATTACCATACGATCCGCGCGATTTTTGAACGCTTCCAGACGGCAGAGCCCGAGCCAAAGGGCGAGCTTGCGCATGTGAATGTCTACACTCTGGTGGTTGCGGTGGCCTTGTCGGCGCAAGCCACAGATGCAGGCGTGAACAAGGCCACGCGGGAGTTGTTCCGAATAGCGGATACGCCCCAGAAGATGCTTGATCTGGGAGTCGACGGTCTGACAGAGCATATCAAGACCATCGGTCTTTTTCGTCAGAAAGCCAGGAACGTCATCAAGATGAGCCAGATTCTGGTCGATGATTATGATGGAATTGTTCCCAATTCCCGCGCCGCCCTGCAATCGCTTCCCGGGGTGGGGCGCAAGACAGCCAATGTGGTGCTGAACATGTGGTGGGGCCAGCCCGCGCAGGCCGTGGACACCCATATCTTTCGCTTCGGCAACCGCAGCGGCGTGGCGGTCGGCAAGAACGTCGAAGCCGTCGAGCGCGCTATCGAAGATCACATCCCGGCAGATTTTCAGCTTCACGCCCATCACTGGATGATCCTGCATGGCCGCTACGTCTGCCTGGCCCGAAAACCCAAATGCGCGGCCTGTCTGATCCGCGATCTGTGTCTGTTTGAGGAAAAGAACCTATGAAGAAATATCAGGTTGTCGGCATCGGCAATGCAATGGTCGATGTTCTGACGCGCGCCGAAGATACGTTTCTGGCCGAGGCTGGCGTTGAGAAGGGCATCATGCAGTTGATCGATATGGACCGCGCTGTCGATCTTTATTCCCGCATTGGCCCGGCCAGAGAAGTGAGCGGCGGGTCTGCCGCGAACACAATCGCCGGGATTGCCCACCTCGGCGGACGGACGGCCTATGTGGGCAAGGTCAAGAACGACCAGTTGGGCGCGATCTTTGCCCATGACCTGCGCGCGCAGGGGGCGGGTTATGCGACCGCAATGGCCCCCGAGACCGAAGCGGCGGAAACCGGGCGCTGCATCGTGATTGTCACCCCTGATGGCGAGCGGTCGATGAACACCTATCTGGGCGTGACAGAGTTCCTGTCCCCCGATGATATCGACGAGGCCCAGATGGCGCAGGCGGATTGGATTTATCTGGAAGGATACCGCTTTGACGGACCGGACAGCCATGCCGCTTTTGCGAAAGCGGTTGCTGCCTGCAAAGGGGCAGGTGGCAAGGTTTCCCTGACGCTTTCTGACCCGTTTTGCATCGAACGCCACCGCGACGCCTTTCGCGATATGGTTCGTCATCATGTCGATCTGCTGTTCTGCAATCGGGCCGAAATGGGGTCGATGTATCAGACCGACGACTTTGATCGCGCCTTGGGGCAGGCGGCCTCAGAGGTCGCAATCGTGGCCTGTACCGACAGCGAAAACGGCGTGCATGTGCTTGCGGGTGGGCGACGCTGGCATGTGCCGGCCGTGCCGACGGATATTGTTGATGCAACCGGTGCGGGCGATCTTTTCGCGGGGGCGTTCCTTTGGGGGCTGACCCATGGCCATGATCTGGAAACCTGCGCCAAGATGGGCAATGTCGCGGCATCCGAAGTGATCAGCCATATCGGTGCCCGGCCAGAGGCGGACCTCAAAGGCCTGTTCAGACAGCACGGGCTGCTTTGAGCCACAGCGCGTCAAGCGCATCGATGGCGTCAGGATTGAACCGGCTTTCCTGCTGCCAGTATTTGCCGGACGGGACCTGGTAATCAAGGCGTGCCTCATCCGCGAGCGCTGCCTTGACGATCTTTTCATCTATCAACTGCGGGCGGGCATGGGCCGCCCCTTGCGCCGTCGATCTGGGGAACACCAACCGGCTTTCGTCTGACGACAGGTTCACCATCGCGCAGTTCTGGCGCGCGGCCATGGCCATCAGGCGCGCCGATTTGCCCTCGAGCGAGCGCAGTGTCACATCCTTGCGCAAGGGATCAGCCGTGCCTGTGCCATAAAAATGCGTTTTGCCCGCCGCCCGATAGACCATATCGCAGCCCAGCACAGCGATCACTTGCGGCCTGAGCGTGGCAAGCGTCCAGTAAGACGCTGTAAAGGCCATAGTGCCACCGGCATAGACAAACCCGCCATAATCGTTTTGCCGGGGTACGTAGTCAGCTGCGCGAATAATCCGCTGGCGGGCCGTGATATCAACCGGCATTCGTTCAACCGGGAAATCGTCGGGGTGGATCAGATAGTCCCAATCAGGACGTACCGCCCAGGCGTTGTTGATCGCAACAACCCGGTCAAACGGATCGCGCGGCCAATCGCGGCACTTCACAACATTTGGGCCGCTTCCCAAGATCAAAACGACAGACATGTGGCGGGAATCCCTGGTCCTACGTTGAAACATCTAGGGTGATCGATTGGTCTGTCGACCTCCCGGACCTGTCGTGTGCCAACATCTGTTGTGCAACCGACCGGTCACTTGTGCTCAATCGGGCTTGCTGTCCGCGACGATCTTTTCAAAAACCGACAAAGTCACCTGCGAGACGTGGTGTTCTATCCCTTCGGCATCCAGTTCGGCGATATCCTCGGGAACCCCCATCTTGATCAGGAATGCGACGACGGTTCTGTGCCGCGCCCGGACCCGTGTTGCCAGGTCTGCCCCCTTGCTGGTCAGAAAGACCCCCCGATACGGGCGTGATGTTGCCAGGCCCTCGCGTTTGAGGCGCGCAATTGATTTGGTCGCCGTGGGCTGTGACACACCCATGCGCGCGGCGATGTCGGCCACGCGCGCCTCACCTCGTTCTTCGATCAGATCGCCGATCATCTCGGCGTAATCTTCAAGCAATGCTGCCGATTGCGCCTCTCGCGCCCTCGCAAATCGATTGGCCGGCTTGGCCTTGTCAAGGAATGTGTCGGTCATGGCATCACGTCTTCCCGAGAGGATCAAAGTCTTGCCCATGCTAATCCTTTTTCCGGGTATTCGGCCAGAGTGCAGAAAAGTTTCAACCAAGTGAATTTGCCTCTTGCAACAGTTATAGCCATAGCTATTTTGCGCGCTGAAGAACGAGGCCGAGCGATGTCCAATCTTACAGATCGTACCCAGAAAGGTATTTCCGCCGTTCTGCGTGGTGATGCGCGCAGTTGGCGCAGTCGATTGGTGTTTGCCGGGCCCGCGATCATTGCCTCGATCGCCTATATGGACCCGGGGAATTACGCGACCAACATTCAGGCCGGCGCGGGCTATGGATACAAGCTGCTATGGGTTGTGCTGCTGGCCAACCTGATCGCCATGCTGTTTCAGGCGCTTTCGGCGCGGTTGGGTATCGTCACCGGCAAGAACTTGGCCGAGATTTCGCGCGACAACCTACCGCGCCCGCTGGTGTGGGTCATGTGGGCAGTGTCCGAAGTGGCGGCCATGGCAACAGATCTGGCCGAGTTTCTAGGGGGCGCGATCGGGCTGGCTTTGCTCTTCAACCTGCCCCTGATCGTGGGCATGGCGATCACGGCGGTGATTACCTACAGTATCCTGATCGTTGAAAGCCGGGGCTTCCGCCCCATGGAGCTGATCATCGGGGCTTTCGTTGGCGTGATCGGGTTGTCTTACCTTGCCGAAATGCTGATCGCGCCGGTCGATTGGGCGGCGGCGGGTATGGGCATGATGACCCCGGCATTGCCCGACAGCATGGCATTGACCATTGCCGTGGGCATCATCGGTGCCACGGTCATGCCGCACGCGATTTATCTCCATTCGGGGCTGACCCAAGCCCGCGCCGTGGTGCGGAGTGACACTGATCGCCGCAAGTTGCTGCGCTTTTCCAACATAGAAGTTGTGCTGGCGCTCGCCGTGGCGGGGATGATCAATATGGCCATGGTTATCATGGCGGCCAGCGCGTTCAATCAGGGTTACTCAGACGTGGCCGAGATCGAGACCGCCTATTACACGCTGACGCCACTTCTGGGGGCTGCTGCCGCGGGTTTTTTCCTGACGTCGCTGATTGCGTCTGGGATTTCCAGCTCGGTGGTTGGCACCATGGCGGGGCAGATGATCATGCAAGGGTTCCTTCATTTTCACGTGCCGATCTGGCTGCGCCGTCTGGTTACCATGCTGCCGGCCTTTGCGGTCGTCGCGGCAGGGGTGAATGCGACGCAGGCCTTGGTGATCTCGCAGGTGATCCTTTCGATCGCGTTGCCGGTCCCGATGTTGGCGCTCCTGTATTTTTCGTCGCGTCGGGATATCATGGGCGCGTTCCGGATCAATCGACCATTGCGGGTTCTTGCCACGCTTGGCTCCTGCGCTGTCCTTGGGCTGAATTTTGTGCTTTTGGCGGATACCTTTGGCGCGCCGATCCCATTCATCGAGTGACCCTGCGCTGCGGCGTTTGGTCAGTGTGATGTCTTTGGGGCAAAGCGCAGTATGGCGCCGCCACCAGAAAGGTCTGCCACCTGCCTAATCATCAAAATAGGCGTTATGTGTGGTGTAGATGGCATCAATCGTCGGCGTCAGGCGGTCCAGATGCGTGCGAAGGACCTGGTCGGCAGCCTGCGCTTGCCCACCGAACAAGGCCTGCAACAGCGCCTGATGGTCGTGATACAGTGTTTCCATGGCTTCCTTGCTGGTCAGCGCGAGCATGCAAAGGCGGTCAACCTGTGCCTTGTTGTCGGCGATGATTTCAAACGCGAAGGTTTGCTTGGCCGACGCGCAAAGGAGCTTGTGAAACTGATAGTCAAGATCATGGAACGCGCCGACATCCCCCGCCGAAATGGCATCGGCCTGTTCGCGCAGGTTTGCTTTCAGCGCAGCGTCCACTGATTTGTCACGATCCAGCGCCGCGGCGCGGACGACCTCAAGCTCTACCGCTGTGCGGACGAAGCGGGCGTTGGAGATCAGCTTGCGCGAGAACGGCCTGACAATCGTTGCGCGTTGTGGGCGCACCATGAGAAGATTGAGGTTTGCAAGCCGGGTGAACGCCTCGCGTACTGGCTGCCGGGAGTACCCAAAGGATTTCGCAACATCCGTTTCGGAAATCTTTGTGCCCGGAAGCAACTCAAGCCGGGTGATTTTCTCGAACAACTCGTCGAAAACAACATCGCTGCTTGTTGTGCGCTCAAGGGTTCCCAGTGCTACCATCTTTCGCTTTTCCCGTACCTGTTTCATGCAGTCTGACAGAATTGCGTGGCAAATAACAGAACAAATTTGGATACTAGACAACAGTAAATCAAGAGTTTTTAGGGGAAGTTCCGACATATTTCAAGAAGTTTTCAAATTTTACGTGGACTAGTATCCCAGTTTTATGTTGGGTGGAGGCGTGAACGTGGGCAGAGTGATGATGCCTGCCGGGAGGATATCAGCACACCTCATACCGAGGGTGCCGATCTGGCGATGTCATCTGCAATGCCCTGACGCATGATCGGTCGTAAGCGGCCGCAGACACATATGACCTGAACCAGATCTGGGAGGATAGAATGTTCAATTACTCACTTAAGGCGATGGCCGCGGCAGCTGTTATGCTGGGCGGCGTCTCAGCAGCCCATGCGGAAGTCACGCTTCGCGGTGCAAGCATGTTTGATGAAGAGCATGCCTTTACAAAAACACTGCGCGAGTTCGAGCGGCTGATCGCCGAGAACTACGACGGTGAAGTTGAATTTGACCTGCGCCTCAATGGCGAACTTGGCGTCGAATCCGACTATGTGACCTATCTCAACCAGGGCGTCGCGGTAGATTACACCATTCTTGCGCCGTCCAATATGGCCGTTTTTTCAGAATCCATTCCCCTGATGGATATGCCGTTCCTGTTCCGTGACCTGGAGCATTGGAATGCGGTGTTGTCCTCGGATGCGCTCAAGCCGCTCGAAGAAGATCTGCGCGAAAAGGCCGGGATCGTCATCGTTGGATACACCGGCGGGGGTGTGCGGAACCTGGCTTCGGCTGAACCGATCACCAATATGGAAGAACTTGCGGGCCACCGCATGCGTGTCATGGGTGCGCCAATCCAGGCCCAGACATTCGCGGCTGTTGGCGCGGCGCCTTCTGCCATCGCCTACAACGAAGTCTACAATGCGATCCAGACGGGCGTTATCGCCGGCTTCGAAAACGAAGCGGCTTCGATCCAGAACCTCAAGTTCTACGAAGTTGCACCCCACATTTCGCTGACCCAGCACACAATCACTGTGCGCCCGATCGTGATGTCCGCCAAGATCTTTGATGAACTGCCAGAAGGCTTGCAGGATGCCATCATGGTCGCCGGGACGGAGGCAGGTGCCTATGGGCGTGCCCTTGAAAGCGGACAGGACGGCGAAAAACTGCAGGCTATGGTTGATGCCGGTCAGGTCATGGTCCACGAGTTCGAAGGCCGAGATGAGATGCTCGAACTGGTGCGGCCGGTGCAGGATGCCTATGCTGCGGAGCTGGGCGCGACCGAATTGCTTGAGAACGTGCGCGGAATGTAATCTCCCGGCTGACGGGCGGTGCGGTTTCCAAGCCGCCCGTCGGCACAATCCTGGATGCGGCTTTGCGCATCTGGCTGCGACGTAGGGCGGACACCATGATTGGGATATTTCTGGATAGGTTCTGCCTTGGGCTTCGCATCTTGCTGGGCCTGACCATGGGGGCCCTTGCCATACCTGTCGCGATGCAGGTGGTGTCGCGGTACACAGGCTTGATCCCGACTTTCCTTTGGACCGAAGAACTGGCGACATTCCTGTTCGTCTGGATCGTGATGATAGGCTCTGTCGTTGCGGTTTGGGATGGGACGCATTTCGACGTCAGGATCACGCGGGACGCGAGGGGACCTGTCACCCAATTGTTGCAGAATGGGATTGTGCATCTGGCCATCATGGTCTTTGGCGCGTTGTTCCTGTTTTACGGCATCGAGCACACCGCGTTCGGTGGCAACCAACGCTCCGTGATGATGCGCGCCAACCTTGCGATCACGCATGTCTCTGTTCCGATCGCCGGCGGGTTGTGGCTTTTGCTGGCGGGCTATCGGTTTTGCGAAGACATCGCCCAGTTTCTGAGCCGAAAGAATAATCTGACATGATCCTCGATACCGCCACCGCTGCCTCGATGCTTATCGCCGGGTTCCTTGTGCTGATTTTCATCCGCATTCCGGTGGCCTTTGCATTGGGTCTTGCGACCATCCCGGTTGTTCTGCTTGAGCTGCGGCTCACGCCTTTCATTGTCCTTGACCGGATGTTTCAGTCCTACAATTCGTTCATCCTGCTGGCAGTGCCCTTCTTTCTTCTGGCTGCAAACCTGATGAATTCAGGCAAGGTGACGGACCGGCTGATTGAGTTAGCGCGCGTGCTGACCGGTTGGATGCCTGGCGGGCTTGGCCATGTGAATGTCGCCGTGTCGATGCTGTTTGCCGGGATCTCGGGTTCATCGACGGCGGATGCGGCAGGGATCGGCAAGATCCTGATCCCGGCCATGCAAAAAGAGGGATACGACACGCGGTTCGCCGTAGCGATCACCGCTTGCTCTTCGGTGATGGGTGTCATCATACCGCCGTCGATCCTGATGATCGTCTGGGGCGGCGTGATGCAGGTATCTGTCGGGGCGCTGTTTCTTGGGGGCGCGATCCCCGGCCTGATGATTGGCCTCGCCCTGATGGCCACGGTCTATGGCTTTGCAAAGGCGCGCAACTATCCTGTCACGGCGACGCCGGACTGGGGCGCATTCTGGGCCGCCTGGAAAGGCGCAGCACTTGCGCTGCTGACCCCCATATTTGTCATCGGCGGCATCGTCGGGGGCCTCGTCACACCAACCGAGAGCGCCATTATTGCGGCTGGCTATGCGCTGATCCTTGGGATGTTCGTGTACCGGACAGTGACCCCCAGAGATCTGGGTTTCATCCTTTACGATACTGCGCGGTTTGCGGCGATCTCACTGTTTGCGATCGGCACGGCCTCTGCATTTGGCTGGCTGCTGTCGTTTTACAACGCGCCGCGCCTGATTGTGGGCGTTCTGACTGCCTGGGAGTTTGGCCCTTTCGGAACGGCCCTCGTGATTGCTTCGCTGTTCCTGCTCTTTGGCCTGTTCATAGACGCGATCCCGACAATCATTATTCTGGGCACGGTCCTCATGCCCGTCGCGCAGGCGGGCGGTGTTGACCCCATTGCATTTGCCGTCATCGGCATTGTTTCACTGGCGTTTGGGTTGGTGACACCACCCTATGGGTTATGCCTGTTGATCTCGGCTGCGATCGGCGGTCTCAACGTTGTGCAGGTCCTGCGCGAGGTCGTCTTCATCCTTGCCCCAATGCTCATCATTCTCATTTTGTTGGCGGCATTTCCCGAGATCATATTGTGGCTGCCAAAGACACTCATGCCGGGGGCCTTTCGATAGGCTTGCCGCCTTTATGGCAGGCACCGGCAATGAACGAACACTGAACTTCAAACCAAAGACAACAGCGAAGCATGCTGTTCGCGCAAAGGAAGGATTGACATGAAACTTGCAGGTAAAACCGCCATCGTAACCGGCGGTGGGCGTGATATTGGCCGTGCCGTCGCAATCAAGCTTGCCTCAGAGGGCGCGAATGTTGCGATCAATTATTTCTCCAGCTCCAAGGGCGCTGACGAGGCTGTTGCCGCAATCGAAGCGATTGGCGGCAGGGCGATCGCCGTCCAGGGCGACCTCAATAACAAGGAGGACGTCGATGCGCTGGTGACACGAACAGTCGAAACCTTTGGCGGGATCGACGTTCTGGTCAACAACGCCGGCGGTCTGATCGCGCGCAAGACGATCGCTGAAATGCCGGTAGAGCATTGGAACGCAGTGATGAGCTTGAACGTGACCAGCACCTTCCTGATGACCCAAGCCTGTCTGAGCAAGATGACTTCTGGGGCCATTGTCAATCTGGCCAGTCAGGCCGGGCGCGATGGCGGCGGGCCTGGTGCCGTGGCCTATGCCACAGCCAAGGGCGCCGTGATGACCATGACCCGAGGTTTGGCAAAAGAGCTTGGCCCCGATATTCGCGTGAATGCGCTTTGCCCCGGTATGATTGATACCGATTTCCATAACATTCATACGCCCGACGCTGGCCGTCGCGGCTTTGAGGCAAATGCGCCGCTCAAACGGCAGGGCGATGTCTCTGATGCAGCGAACCTTGTGCTGTTTCTCGCCTGCGAAGACAGTGCCTTTATCACGGGCACCAATATTGATCTCAACGGTGGCATGCTGTTTTCTTAAGCGAAAGGAGTTGAGCCGTGTCCCAGTATCCGATCGTCGCGACAGATGAGCATGTGACGCGGCAGGTGCTGTCGCATCATCCTGAACTGATGGTCGTCGCATTCAGGTTCCAGGCCAAAGGGGCGGTCGGCGCGCTGCACAGCCACCCGCATGTTCAGTCAACTTTCGTCGAAAGCGGTCGGTTCCTGTTTACGCTTGGCGATACCGAGCAAGAGTTCGGTCCCGGCGACAGCTTTGTGGTCCCGTCAGGTCAGACACATGGGTGCAAATGCCTGGAGCCCGGAATGCTGGTGGATAGTTTCACTCCGCGCCGAGACGATTTTCTGTGAGACCCATGCGTGTTCTGGCAATCGGAGAATGTATGGCAGAGCTTGCGCCTTCGCAGCAGGCGGGGAGTTTCAACCTTGGCTTTGCGGGGGACACCTTCAACACGGCCTGGTATCTTGCCCGGATCGCCGCTGAGATCGAGGTCAGCTATCTGACGGCTGTTGGCGATGACGCGATCTCGGATGACATGCGGGCGTTCATCAGAGCCAGCGGGATCAGCGACAAGTACGTGCGACCTATCCCCGGTGAGACTGTCGGGCTTTACCTGATCCATCTCGACAACGGAGAACGCAGTTTTTCCTATTGGCGCGACCGATCTGCCGCCAGGCAGCTGGCTCTTGACCCGGCCTTCCTTGAAACGGCCATCGAGGAAGCGGACCTGATCTATTATTCTGGCATCACGCTGGCCATTCTTGATGCGCAGTCTCGCGAAAACCTGTTCCGCGCCTTGCGTCGGGGCCGAGACCTGGGAAAGATTGTAGCCTTTGACACAAACCTCAGGCCGCGCCTTTGGTCCAGCACCAAAGAGATGACGGACACGATCACGCGGGCCGCTGCCCAATCGGATATTGTTCTGCCGTCTTTCGATGATGAAGCCGAGTGGTTTGGGGACGCGAGTTCGCTTGCCACGCTTGACCGCTATGCAGAATGCGGCGTCGCGCGGATTATCGTGAAAAACAGCGCCCAGCCGGTGGTTTTCCAGCAAGCCGGCCAAAGAGGTGAGGTGCAGGTCGCGCCAGCCACAAATGTTGTCGATACCACAGCCGCAGGGGACAGTTTCAATGCAGGCGTCCTGGCAGGTATTCTGCTGCAAGATGACCTGGCCGCCGGTGTTCGGGATGGTTGCCAATTGGCAAGTCAGGTGGTGCGCCACAAGGGGGCGTTGGTCCCGGTCGACATCGACCGCGATACGCAGGCGGAATGGGTCGGGTCCGCAGCACCCGAGGAGACGAAAAGACCATGAAGCAGACTTGGCGATGGTTCGGCCCTTCCGACGCGATTTCGATTCGCGAGATCATGCAGACAGGCGCGGCGGGTATCGTCTCGGGCTTGCATCATATTCCAACGGGGCAGGTATGGTCCGTCGCGGAGATCGAACAACGCAAGCAAGAGATTGAACAGCCCGACGGCCATCCATCGGGCCTGACCTGGGATGTGGTCGAAAGCCTGCCGGTGTCCGAGGCGATCAAGCAGCAGGCCGGTCCGGTGAAGCTTCACATCGAAGCTTACAGGCAAAGCCTGCGCAACCTGGCGCACTGCGGTATCCAGACCGTTTGCTATAACTTCATGCCCGTCCTGGACTGGACCCGAACAGACGCAAGCCACCCCTTGCCAAATGGTGGCTTTGCAATGCGCTTTGATCTGGTGGATTTTGCCGTATTCGATTGTTTTGTCTTGTGCCGGCAAGCTGCGGACCAGGATTACTCGGACCAGGTTGTTGAGGCCGCCCGCGCAAGGTTTGCTGATCTCGATGATACAGACTTGCGGCGGCTTTCAGCCAATATCGTCGCTGGCTTGCCGGGGGCGAATGAAAACTGGTCACTGGAAGACGTCCGGCAGCGGTTGGGCGAATATGCTGGCATCACAGCCGAGGTGCTGCGGTCCCACCTTGTGGATTTTCTGTCGCAGGTTGTCCCCACGGCAGAAGAACTCGGGGTCAGGCTGTGTTGCCACCCCGATGACCCCCCGTTTGCTCTTCTGGGCCTGCCGCGTGTGATGTCGTCCCAGACCGATTATGCCGCGATGCTCGCGAAGGTGGATAGCCCGGCCAACGGGGTGACCTTCTGCACAGGCTCGCTGGGCGTGGCTACGGATTTTGACCCGCTGTCCTTCATTCAGCAGCTCGGTCACCGAATTCATTTCCTGCATCTTCGCAATACGCAGCGCGCGGGGGCCAGCGACGGTGACCGCCACAGTTTTTCTGAGGCGGAACACCTGTCAGGAGACACCGATATGGTGGCCACAATCCGCGCCCTCCTGGCCGAGGAGGAGAATCGCCGCGCTCAGGGCGGGCCGGATCACGACATTCCCATGCGGCCGGATCACGGTCACGCGATACTGAGCGACCTCGATCGCACCGTGCAACCGGGGTACCCTTTGATCGGTCGGTTGCGCGGCCTTGCGGAACTTCGTGGGGTCATTCTGGGTTGTCGATAAGTGTTGGCGCGCAGCGGCGGACGGCCGAAAAGGGCAAACCCGGTTCCCCTTCGCGCGATGCTGCGGCTAAAATGGGGTTGGTTATTCCGGTCCCGTCACATTGAAGCAAGGCAGGTCCGAAAAGGTGCTACAGCTTGGTTCGGGCGCTGGTCTAGCCGAGCTTTGCGTGAACCTCATCAAGATCAATCTCGCCAACCGGCATTTTGTTTGCCGGGTTTTCAAAATCGTATTTGAAGATCCGAAAGTCCTTTTTGTAGATCTCATAGACGATATGCATCGACAAATCGTCGAAGTAATCTTCGACCGGATGAGCGCGTTTCGGGCCGTGACCTTCGCTTTCGTTGAACCGGGGGATTTTGGTCAGATCAACGGGGTGCTTTGTCTCAACACCGTCCAGGACAGTTTGCATGCCGTCGTTGAACTTTTCGGTCCAAAAGATGTTGTCATACTGCCCGCCATTCACAATGAAGGTAGAGATATGGCCGGACATGGCAGACCAATGGATGTCAGGCTCCATCGGGCGCCGCCAGCGTACCGTGTCGCGGGCAAACAGAAGAAAGCGCCGGAAACTCTTGATCTGATCGAAGGCAAAGCCGGTCTCGGGATCGCCGACTTCAATGCCATATTTCTGGATCAGAAGCGGGACCAGGTTGCCGCGATAATATTTTCCGTTGCGCTGAATGCCGCAAATCTTGTCAAAAAATGACGATAAAATCCGTGTGTAGGGATTGCGCACGCAGGTAAAGGCGTAGCTTTGGTGCGCCGTCACGTTGGCTTCGATCTTTGGCTTGCTGTCATCCATCGCCCATTTGTGAATGCCCGATGAGGCGTCGTGGATGTCACCCTCAAAGAATGCGCCATGGTCGGAATAATACATGATCTGACCAATGGTCGAGCAGGCGCATTTGGGCACGACGCGATAGACCATGCTTTCGCTTTGGGTCATCCATGTTCCCGGAAAATTCGCCACGCGCATGCTCCTGCCAGTTTCACCCCCTTTCAAAGCAAAGAAACCCTGTCACTTCAATGTCTGTTCGCGTTATGACTGCGTTGCACGCAACGAAGATGATCAATCACCGCATGGCACGCATCGCCTTTATTCTCCTTTGTCACAAGAATCCGGCTGTGATCATTCAGCAGGCCGAGCAATTAACGGCCGCTGGCGACTATCTTGCGATTCATTTTGATGCCTCTGCGTCAGCCCAGGATTATCGCGCCATTGAGGCGGCCCTGGGTGACAATCCCAATGTGGCCTTTGCCAAGCGGCGCGTGAAATGCGGCTGGGGGGAATGGAGCCTAGTGCAGGCCACCCTGCACGCGGTTGAGGCCGCGGTCAGCACTTTCCCGCGCGCGACCCATTTCTACATGGTCTCGGGCGATTGCATGCCGATCAAATCGGCGGGCTTTGCGCATCGCATGCTCGATGACAACGACGTTGATTACATCGAAAGCCATGATTTCTTTGATAGCAACTGGATCAAGACAGGGTTTCGGGAAGAGCGTCTGATCTATCGGCATTTCTTTAATGAACGCACCCAGAAGCGGCGGTTCTATACGGCTTTGGAATTGCAGAAGCGCTTCAGGATGATACGCAAGATCCCGCAGGATTTGCAGATCATGATTGGCAGCCAATGGTGGTGCCTGCGCCGCCAGACCGTCGAGGCGGTGCTTGAGTTTGCCTACAACCGCCGCGACGTCATGCGCTTTTTTCGCACGACCTGGATCCCGGACGAGACATTTTTTCAAACCCTTGTTCGCCATCTGGTCCCAACCCGCGAGATCGAAAACCGGACGCTGACGTTCTTGATGTTTACCGATTATGGGATGCCGGTCACGTTCTATAACGACCACTACGATCTGTTGCTGGGGCAGGGCGCTCTATTTGCGCGCAAGATCAGCGCCGAAGCCGGGGACCTGCGAACCCGGTTGGGCGCGCTCTACGCCAGTGACCGGTTGGATTTCGTGATCTCGGATGAGGGGCGCAACCTGTTTCAGTTTCTCACCGGGAGAGGACGGATCGGCCGCCGCTTTGCCCCGCGGTTTTGGGAAAACGAAACGACGTTGGGGCGCAGTCGGGAATTGATGTTGATCGCCTGCAAGAAATGGCATGTGGCCAAGCGACTGGTCGCTGCAATCCGGGATCATACGAATATTCCTGCAATCGCCTATCTTTTCAACGAAGATGACACCGAATTGCCGGATCTTGGTGGGATTGAAAGCTCTTTGCAGAAGCGCAGCCGCCATCGCCGCGCTCTGATGCGCATGCTGTTTGAGCATCACAACAGCGATCGGCTGGTCATCTGTCTTGATACATCAAGCCTTGATCTGATGGCGGATTTCTTTGCGGACCGTGCAATGGTGCGCCTGCTGGAAATCGAATGCGCCTTTGATGATGAATACCTGGTGGGTCATGCGATGCGTGTGGGGCTGGCAGGTCCGCAAACCAGCGAAGCGACTCTGGAAAGGCTGCTGCCAACGATCCGCCATGACATGATCTATGAACGTGACGCGATCCGCGATGCAGAGTTCGCCCACGCCAGCCGGATCAAGCAAGCTGCGACCACAGAAGAAAACGCCGCCGCCATTGCGCAGTTTCTGAGCGTTTCGCCCGAAGTTGCCCGCAGGCTTGCCGACACCCCGCATCTTTTTGTTGATTGAGGACCGCCATGGACTATGCCTACGACGACCAGAACATCTTTGCCAAAATTCTGCGCAAGGAAATCCCGAACAAGACCGTTTACGAAAACGATCACGCGCTCGCGTTTGAGGACATCGCACCGCAAGCGCCCGTGCATGTTCTGGTGATCCCCAAAGGCACCTATGTCAGCCTTGACCATTTCGCACGCGATGCATCGGCAGAAGAACAGGCGGGCTTTATGCAAGCGGTGGCCGAAGTCTGCCGGATCATGGATGTGGCAGAGGGCTTTCGCGCCATATCAAATACCCGCCGCCACGGCGTGCAGGACGTGCCGCATTATCACATGCATATTCTGGGCGGGCGTCAGTTGGGGCGGATGCTGCCAAACTGAGCGCTGACGCGCATTCGATTATTGGTTTGCCTCCATTGAGAAGGGACGAAGCCCGACTGGAAGAACAAAAAACCAGGGGTCAGCGTGTCGATGTGAGCGACAGGAAAACTTCCTGGAGGTCGGCCTGTTCGGTTTTGACGTCCTTGATGGTGATGCCTGCATCATGCACCAGTGACAGAATCTGATCAGCGGGAGTCACGCCGCTTTGATAGGTGAATGCCAGCGTGCCATTGGCATGTTTCTGTCCGGTGATCGTGTCCGGCAGGGCGGGCAAATCCGCATCTGTTTCGGGCGTAATCACCAGCGTCTTGCTATCCAGCCGCCCCAGCAGGTTGGTTGTACTGTCGCGGATGATGACCTCCCCGTGGTTGATGATCGCGATATCGTCGCACATCTCCTCGGCCTCTTCGAGGTAGTGGGTCGTCAGGATGATCGTCATCCCATCGTCGTTCAGTTTGCGCACGTTTTGCCAAAGCAAATTGCGCAGCTTGATATCGACACCGGCGGTCGGTTCATCCAGCACAAGGATTTGTGGGGAATGGACAAGCGCCTTGCCCAAAAGCAACCTGCGCCGCATGCCGCCGGACAGCGAACGCGCATAGGCGTCGGCCTTGTCCGTCAGTCTGATCAGGTCAAGGATTTCGGCGGTCCGGCGCTGGCGTTTGGGGACGCCATAAAGCCCCGCTTGGACGTCCAAAGACCCCGCGGGCGTGAAGAACGGGTCCAGATGCGGTTCCTGCGGCATGATCCCGATAGCGGCGCGGGATTGGCGGGGGTTCTTGTCCTGATCAAAACCCCAGATCTTTACCTGGCCCGCGGATTTCACCACCAGCCCCGCCAGAATGTTGATGAGCGTGGATTTTCCAGCCCCATTGGGACCCAGCAACCCAAAGATCGACCCGCGCGGGATTGCCAGATCAACGCCCTTGAGCGCCTCTTTTGCGGGGCTGCGACCGGTGGCGGCATAGGTTTTTTTCAGGCCGCTAATTTCTATGGCATAGTCGTTCATGCTATCTTTCCCCTCGCCCGCGTCTGCGGTATGTCTCGTGCAGACTTAAGGCGGGGCGCGTCCCGCGGCAACCAGGTGAGAAAAATCATGTCGACACCCGCACCCGAGACAAAGATTGTGCATGATTGGCGCGTGGCCTGCGATGGCGGCGAAGGTGCGTTGGGCCACCCGCGTGTCTGGCTGCAAATTCCGCAGGAACATGGATGGATCGAGTGTCCCTACTGTGACGCCAAGCTGGTGCATAAGGAATTTGAGGGCAAGGTCTAGCGCGCGCCTTCATCTGCGCACATAAACTGTTCGCCAGTTTGCGTTTTCCTTTCTGTTGCACGGGTTATTTGTTGTTGCAGTGAAGCAAGGAGAGCGAAATGACATTCCGCCCTGTAACCAAGACAACCCATGCCCAACCCACAATGGAGGGCGCGGGGGTGCATTTGCACCGCGTATTTGGATTTGGTGACACCTCAGAAAGTGACCCATTTCTGCTGCTTGATGATTTCCGCAATGATGTGCCGGAACATTATGAACGCGGCTTCCCATGGCATCCACATCGCGGGATCGAGACGATCACCTATGTGTTGGAAGGTGAAGTTGAACACGGCGACTCGCTTGGCAATCACGGTGTTCTGGGCGCGGGGTCGGTGCAATGGATGACCTCGGGATCGGGGATTTTGCATCAGGAGATGCCGAAAGGAAACGCGGCAGGCCAGATGCACGGGTTTCAGCTCTGGGCGAACTTGCCGTCCTCGCTCAAGATGACTGCGCCGCGCTATCAGGATATTGCGGCCGACGATGTGCCAGAGATTGTTGATGATGATGGCACGCGCATAAAGATCATTACGGGCAAATTCTGGGGCAAGACCGGACCGGTTGATGGAATTGCAGCGGACCCATTGTATCTGGATGTCTCTGTCCCACCGAATGCGCGCAAAACCTTGCCGGTGGATACCCGCGCCAATGCATTTGCCTATGTGTTTGCGGGATCGGGACGTTTTGCCGATGCCGCTGACCCGGTTGGTGTGCGCGTCGAAAAAGAGGTTGCCGGTCAGGAACTGAACATTCGCGATCTGACGGGCAACCGTACCCTGGTGCGATTTGGCAATGGCGATGATGTCACTGTCCAGGCCGGTCCCGAAGGCATGCGATTTCTGCTGGTGGCCGGTCGGCCCATTCAGGAACCTGTCGCATGGCATGGCCCCATTGTGATGAACACTCAGGCCGAGCTGCATCGCGCAATGAAAGACCTGCAAAACGGCACCTTCATTCAGGCGGCCCACTAGACCGCCCAGCCCCCCCCGTATAGGTGTTGAGAACGCACCAAAGGGGGGGCTAAACATGGCGTTCGGAAAAGGCTGTCACCTGCATCTGATCGATGGATCGGCGTTCATTTTTCGCGCCTATCACGCGCTGCCCCCGCTGACGCGCAAGTCCGATGGGCTGCCTGTGGGCGCGGTCAGCGGCTTTGTGAACATGCTCCAGCGCTATATCGAGGGCAACAACGGCGCCGATGCGGCCACCCATGTTGCGGTGATTTTTGACAAGGGCAGCCATACGTTCCGCAATGATATGTATGACCAGTACAAAGCCAACCGCGAGGCAATGCCAGAGGATTTGCGCCCGCAGATTCCGCTGACGCGGGTGGCAACCAAGGCCTTCAACATCGCCTGCGAGGAAATGGAAGGGTTCGAGGCCGATGATATCATCGCGACCCTCGCCCATCAGGCCCGTGATGCGGGGGGCCGTGTGACGATCGTGTCATCTGACAAGGACCTGATGCAATTGGTCGGCGATGGGGTCGAGATGCTGGACCCAATGAAGAACAAGCGCATCGACAGCGACGGCGTTGTGGAAAAGTTTGGTGTTGGCCCTGACCGTGTGGTGGATGTGCAGGCGCTTGCCGGTGACAGCGTGGACAACGTACCCGGTGCGCCGGGGATCGGGGTCAAGACCGCCGCCTTGCTGATCAATGAATACGGCGATCTGGAAAACCTGCTGGACCGTGCGGAAGAGATCAAGCAACCCAAGCGGCGCGAGACATTGATCGAGAACCGCGCGCAGATTGAGCTTTCCAAGAAGCTGGTTCAGCTCGACTGCGGCATGGCGCTGGATTTTGGGTTGGACGACCTTGAGGTGCAGGACCCTGATCCAGAGATCCTGATGGGGTTTCTGGCAGACATGGAGTTCCGCACTGTCACCAAGCGGATCGCCGAAAAGCTGGGCGTTGAGCCGCCGGTCATCGAGGTGGCAGCACCCGCAGAAACTGAAGTGGCCGCACCAGAACGGGTGGGCTTTGACGCCGACGCCTATGAATGCGTGCGCGATGCCGCCGGTTTGCAGGTCTGGATCGACCGCATTCGCGAGCGGGGCTATGTCGCCGTTGACACCGAAACGACCGGCCTGAACGAGATGATTGCCGATCTGGTCGGAATTTCGCTTTGTGTTGAGGCGGGGCAGGCCTGTTATATCCCGCTGACCCATAAATCGGCGGCCTCGGATGACCTGTTCGGGTCCGATGATCTGGCCGAGGGGCAGATGGGCCTTGAGGAATGTCTGGCGATGCTCAAGCCGGTGCTTGAGGAGGCAGCCGTCCTGAAAATCGGGCAGAACATGAAGTATGACGCCAAGATTTTTGCGCGTCTGGATATCACGGTGGCCCCCATCGATGACACGATGCTGATGTCCTACGCGATGAATGCGGGCAAGCATAACCACGGCATGGATACGCTGTCAGAGCGGTATCTGGGGCATACGCCGATTCCTATCAAACCCTTGTTGGGCAGCGGAAAATCGGCGATCACATTTGACCGTGTGCCGGTGGATGATGCCGTGAAATATGCCGCCGAGGATGCCGATATCACCCTGCGCCTGTGGCAACAGTTCAAACCGCAACTGCATGTGAACCGGGTCACCACCGTCTATGAAACGATGGAGCGCCCGTTGGTGCCGGTCCTGGCGCAGATGGAGAGGAACGGGATCAAGGTGGACCGTGACACGCTGAGCCGGATGTCGAACGCCTTTGCCCAGAAAATGGCGGGGCTGGAGGCTGAGATACAGGAGATGGCCGGGCGGCCGTTCAATGTGGGCTCGCCCAAGCAGTTGGGTGAAATTCTGTTTGATGAGATGAGCCTGCCGGGGGGCAAGAAAGGCAAGACGGGCGCCTATGCCACCGGAGCCGATGTACTTGAGGACCTGGCGACCGAGCATGAATTGCCCGGGCGTGTGCTGGACTGGCGGCAGCTATCAAAGCTGAAGTCGACCTACACGGACGCGCTGCAAGAGCATATCAACCCCGAGACCGGGCGGGTGCATACCTCCTACTCCATCGCCGGTGCGAACACCGGGCGGCTCGCCTCGACCGATCCGAACCTGCAAAACATCCCGGTCCGATCCGAGGAAGGGCGGCGCATTCGCGAGGCCTTTGTTGCCGAAGCGGGCAAGGTGATTGTCAGCCTCGACTATTCGCAGATTGAATTGCGCATTTTGGCACATATCGCCGAAATAGACGCGCTGAAGCAGGCATTTCTTGATGGGATCGACATTCACGCGATGACCGCATCAGAAATGTTCGATGTGCCACTGGATGAGATGACACCGGATGTCCGCCGTCAGGCCAAGGCGATCAACTTTGGTGTGATCTACGGCATTTCGGGGTTCGGTCTGGCCCGCAACCTGCGTATCCCGCGCAGTGAGGCGCAGGGGTTCATCGACCGCTATTTCGAGCGGTTCCCGGGCATCCGCAAATACATGGATGACACCGTTGCCTTTGCCAAAGAGCATGGGTTTGTGCAGACGCTCTTTGGGCGCAAGATCAATACGCCCGAGATCAACGCCAAGGGCCCGCATGCCGGGTTTGCCAAACGCGCCGCGATCAACGCGCCGATCCAGGGGACCGCGGCTGACGTGATCCGGCGCGCGATGATCCGGATGCCTGCGGCGATTGACGGGCTGCCTGCCAAGATGCTGTTGCAGGTGCATGACGAGCTGATCTTTGAGGTCGAAGAGGCGGCAGTCGACGGTCTGATCGGCGTCGCACGCGATGTGATGGAAAATGCCAGCGATCCGGCGGTGAAGTTGGACGTGAAACTGGCGGTCGATTCAGGGCAAGGCGCGAACTGGGCCGAAGCGCATTAAGAAAACGCGCCACCCGCTCGGGGTGACGCGCCGTTTTTCGATCAGGTGTCCAGCTTAGTTGACTGACTTTGCCTCGACCAGATTGGCGTCCTTTTTCGCATCAGACGTAATTTCAATCCGGCGGGGTTTCAGCGCCTCGGGCACTTCGCGCGTCAAATCGATGTGCAGCATGCCGTTCTCATGGGCGGCCCCGGTCACGCGAACGTGGTCTGCCAAATGGAAGCGGCGCTCGAACGCGCGTGTGGCGATGCCACGGTGCAGATAGTTGCGCTCTTCCTGCTCGGCAGCCTTGCGACCTGTGACGAGAAGCGAACGATCCTTGACCTCAATGGCAAGGTCATCTTCGGAAAAGCCGGCCACGGCGATGGAAATACGCCAGGCATCATCATCGGTCTTTTCGATGTTGTAGGGGGGATAGGTGTTCTGGCCGACATCACTGGCAAGCGCACGATCCATGAGATCGGCAATCTGGTCAAAGCCAACAGTGGCACGGTAGAGCGGTGTCAGATCAAATGCACGCATTTGGGTCATCCTTTTCTTAAGCGATAACAGTTGCATAGCCTTCCCATACGGGACAGGCCGGGGTGTCCAGGACCCGTTATTGGCGTCCTGACAAAACAGATATGGGAAGATAATTCCGGGCTTTCAAGGGGCTCAGGGCCGGACGAATTTCGCCCCGGTGTCGTTGCGCTCTTCGGCATTAATCAGCCTCTGCGTGCCGCCGGGCCGGGCCGGGCCCAGCGTTGCAAAATGGCTCAGCAATGCATTGAGAGGGCCTTCGAGAGAGGTTCCGAGAGACACCTTTTGCCCGTTCACCTGCGCCATTGCCGATACGACCGACGCGATCCGGGTTTCGCCCTCACCCATCGTGAAAACAGGTGAGCCACTGGAGCCGTATTCCACATCGCAGGTCATCACGATAACACCTGTTTGCCGCCCCAGAACATCGCACAGTTGTTCCAGGCTGGCTGCATCCTCGCGCCCGCGCCCGTAAGAGACCACACCAACCTGATCCCCTGTGATCGGTCGCTGCGCAATCCGGTAGGGGCGCATGCGGGTGCTTCGTATCGGGCGGTCCAGTTCCAGCACGGCAATGTCGATTGCCACTTCGCGGGCATTTGTCGCCTCGCCGGTGTTGCGATAATCAGGGTGGGCCACCGCGCGAATGACGGATCGCGTGGCCTGCGCCTGCCCATCACGCAACCCTGCCTGGAATGAAAAACGATCGGGGGCGATCAGTGTTCCATCATTGTCATAAAGGCAATGTGCCGCCGTCAAAATAAGCCGGTCCCGGATCAGGGCGGCCGTGCAAAACCCTTTGCCACGAATATCAAGACGTCCGACGGCCTCCCAGCCCTGACTGTCCTGGCGGGTTTGCAGTGTGACAGGCCCAGATTCCTGCGCCTGAACCACCGCGGCTGAGGCGATTGCAAGAAACGCAGCAAAGATAAGGCGCCATATCATCGGGTTTTGCTTCATCAGATGACCCTAGCCAGGAGATTTGGCAGCATTATGACATCATCGCAAGATCGGTATTTGCGGTTCACGCTTGCCCGGTGCTGTCAGGGCGGGCGGTTGCGGGCCGCCTGTTGCCCAGTCCAGCAGTTCAACCGTATGCACGACGGGCACCTCGGTGCCGCCGCCGATCTGCATCATGCAACCGATGTTGCCCGCCGAGATGATGTCGGGCGTCAGCGCCTCCAATGTCTGCACCTTGCGATCCTTCAATTGCTTCGAGATGTCAGGCTGCATCAGATTGTAGGTTCCCGCCGATCCACAGCACAGGTGGCTGTCCGCTGGTTCCAGCACGGTAAAGCCCGCCTTCTTCAGCAGGTCTTTGGGATAGGTCTTGATCTGCTGGCCGTGTTGCAGGGAACAGGCCGCGTGATAGGCGACTTTGGTGCCTTTGTCGGCACCCTCGGGCAGGTCCAGTTTCATCAGGATTTCAGAGACATCCATGGCGATGGCGGACACGCGCGCTGCATCTTCGGCCAATGCATCATTGCGGAACATATGCCCGTAGTCCTTTACCGTCGTGCCGCAGCCTGAGGTGTTGATGACGATGGCATTGAGACCTTCGGTATCCATTTCCCTGGCCCATGCGCGGATGTTTTTTGCCGCTGTTGCGTGGCTTTCGTCCTCTTTGCCCATGTGGTGGGTCAGCGCACCACAGCAGCCCGCGCCCTCTGCTACGACAACCTCTGCCCCAAGACGGGTCAGCAGGCGGATCGTGGCATCGTTGATATCCGTGTTGAGCGCCTTTTGTGCGCAGCCCGTCATCAGCGCCACCCGCATTTTCTTGTCTTTGGCGCGGAAAGTTTGCGGATCGTCATTGCGGCTGACCGGCGGGATGGTCCTTGGTGCCATCTCCAGCATGGCCCGCAGGCGTGCATCAGGCATCAGACGCGCAAAGGGGCGTCCGATCTTGGCGCCCAGAAGGGCCACCCGAAACCGCATCGGGTAGGGCAGGATGCGCGCCAAAACCCAGCGCAGGGCGCGGTCGGACCAAGGGCGGTCGTAGTTCTTTTCAATATAGGCCCGCGCATGATCGACAAGATGCATGTAATGCACGCCCGACGGGCAGGTCGTCATGCAGGCCAGGCAGGACAGGCAGCGGTCGATATGCTTGACTGTCCTGGCATCCGGCTTGCGCTCATTCTCGAGCATGTCCTTGATGAGGTAAATGCGCCCGCGCGGGCTGTCGAGCTCATCACCCAGCACCTGATAGGTGGGGCAGGTGGCTGTGCAAAAACCGCAATGCACACAAGAGCGCAGGATCTCATTGGATCGCTGGATGGCGGGGTCGGTCAGCTGTTCAGGGGTAAAGGTCGTTTGCATCAGCGCATGATCCCGGAGTTGAGAATTCCACGAGGGTCGAACTTGGCGCGCAGCCCTGTGGTGATGGCGGCAAGGGCCGCGGGTTCGGGGTGGAATGTGGGGACATCGGCAATGCCACGGATCAGCGTGGCGTGCCCGTCGAATTCTCCCAAAGCGGCGCGCAGGTCGCGGCCTTGATCCACAAGCGCCCAGATCAGGCCGCCGCCCCAGTCGTATTGCACGGACGTCGCGTCCATTTTCGCGACCAGTCCGGCGGCGTCCGAAGGTTTCGCCGAGATGCGCCAAACGTCACCCGACTGGCCGGCAATTGCTGTCACATCGCGCACCTCGGACCAGGCTTTTGCAGACCCGGGACCGTCCGTGGCACCGACCTGGATTTCCGCATCACCAAAGGGTATGAGCAGATCGCGCAGCTTCCCGGCGCGATAGGTCACAGAGGTTTCAAACCCCTCAATGCGAACCATCGTCAACGCATCGCCGGATCTGCCCTTGGGGAAATGAGCCACACCGGTGGCTTCAAAGGGCGAACCAAGTGCTGATGACATGGCGCCGATGGCCTGAGCGTCCGAGAGGCCATGCAGCATCACGGTGCCAATGGTTTCCACGTTTGGCAGAACTTTCAGTGACACCTCGGTCAGGACGCCCAAGGTGCCGTAAGATCCCGTCAGCAGTTTGACAAGGTCATAGCCGGTCACGTTTTTCATCACGCGACCACCGTTCTTGATGATGTTGCCCTGCCCGTCAACAAAGCGCACGCCCAGCATGAAATCGCGACATGCGCCGACAGAGATACGGCGCGGCCCTGAAACATTGGCGGCTGCCATGCCACCCAAGGTCGGCTCACCCTTGGTGCCCAGCAGGGCGCGGTGGTCCATCGGTTCAAATGCAAGACGCTGGTTTTCAGCGGCCAGTTCTTTTTCGACTTCCGCGATCGGTGTGCCGGCACCAGCGACAATCGTCAGCGCACCGGGTTCATAAAGGCTGATCCCGCGCATTGCAGATGTGTGCAGCACGTCGCCTGAGCTGCGTCCAATTGGGCGTGTCCCACCCCCTTTGATCCGCAAGGGGCCATTCGCCCCGACGATCATCTGCGCAAGTTCTTCTTCGCTCTTTGGCGTCATGGCTGTCTTCTTCTCATGTTCTAAAATACCTCGGGGGGGCGTAGCGGGGGCAGAGCCCCCTTAGGCGGCCCGCCGGGCACGCGACGTATCAAGCGGAAACACCTTCGCGGCGTTCAGCAGCCAGTCTGGATCAAAGATATCCTTGATCGCCATCTGTGCCTCCAGATCGGCAGGATCGTACTGCACGCCCATCAGATCACGCTTTTCGATACCCACGCCATGTTCGCCCGTCAGGCAACCTCCGACTTCAACGCAGAGCTTGAGGATCTCTGCACCAAATTCCTCGCACAGTTCCAGATCACCGGGCTTGTTGGCGTCAAACAGGATCAGCGGGTGCATGTTTCCGTCGCCCGCATGGAACACATTGCCGACATCCAGGCCGAATTCCTTGGACATCTCGCCAATGCGTTTCAGCACGAAGGGCAGGGAGGACACAGGGATCGTGCCATCGAGGCACATGTAGTCATTGATCTGTCCCATCGCACCAAAGGCGGATTTGCGGCCCAACCAGATCCGCCCCGCCTCATCGGCATCTTTGGCTTCACGCAGTTCAACCGGGTCATGCCGGGCTGCGATTTCCATAATCAGTTTCAACTGCGCATCAATTTCCGCCTCAGAGCCTTCCACCTCGACAATCAAAAGCGCCTCGCACATGGGATAGCCCGCTTTGGCGAACGCCTCGGTTGCTTCGATGCAAGGGCGATCCATGAATTCGATCGCGACCGGCAGAATGCCCGCCTTGATAATATCGGTGACAACCTGCCCGGCCACTTCAGAGCTGTCATAGCCCATCAGCACCGGCCGGGCGCCTTCGGGCTTGTGCAGGATGCGGAGCGTCGCTTCGGTCACAACTCCAAGCTGACCTTCGGACCCGCAGATGACCCCCAGAATGTCCAGGCCGCCGGCATCCAGGTGGGCACCGCCAATTTCGACGACAGTGCCATCCATCAGCACCAGAGTAACACCCATGAGGTTGTTGGTCGTCACGCCGTATTTCAGGCAATGCGCGCCGCCGGAATTCATGGCGATATTCCCGGCGATGGCGCAGGCCAATTGGCTGGAGGGGTCGGGGGCATAAAAGAAACCGTTGGTTTCTACCGCGCCGGTGACGGAAAGATTCGTCCGGCCGGTCTGCACCCGGATATACCGGTCCTCGTAATTCGTCTCGATCACGTCATTCATCTTGGCCACACCAAGGATGACACAATCCGCAGTCGGCAGCGCACCTCCGGCAAGCGACGTGCCAGAACCACGCGGCACAACAGGAACGCCCAATTCGTGACAGATGCGCAGCACGTCGGACACCTCTTTGGTGTTTGCAGGCAGCACCGCGCAGAGCGGCGGACATTTATAGGCTGTCAGGGCATCGCATTCATAGGCGCGCGTTTCGCGCTCGTCCCAGATGACCGCATCACGCGGCAGCACCTCAGAAAGGCGATCAACGATCTGCGCCTTGCGTGACAGAACACTGGCGTCGGGTGCTGGCATTTCCATGAAGCGTTTCCTTCGGTCGGTTGATTGGTAAAAATATATTACCAATTTTGAGATATGGCAAGTCTCAACTCTAGAGGCTACACAAGCATTTATGCAAATTCTCGATCACCTGGCGCTTTTGTCCCTTATGGATTGGGTTGGCTCTGGCGCGATCATCGTGGCCTGGCTTACGCTGGGCTGGGTGATCGAACATCCAGCAGCGCAACGCCCATCAGTGACGATTCTCATGGCAGAGCGGCGGCGCGACTGGATGAAGGTCTTTGTTACCCGTGAACCGCGCATTTTTGACAGTCAGATATTGGGGGGCTTGCGGCAGGGGACCGCCTTTTTTGCCTCGACCTGCTTGCTGGCCGTCGGTGGTGTGTTGGCCCTTGCCGGCAACACCGAGCCCCTGCGCGGCGTCGCGGCGGAAGTCTCAGACATGGCCGTGCCTGTGCTGATTTTTCAGATCAAACTGGCCTTTGTGGCTTTGTTCCTGACCAATGCATTCCTCAAATTTGTCTGGGCCAATCGTGTTTTCGGATATTGCGCTGTGACGATGGCGGCCGTGCCAAACGACCCCGGCGATCCGCGGTCTTATCCACTTGCCGCGCAAGCGGCAGAACTGAACATCCGCGCTGCGATGAACTTTAATCGAGGCCTGCGGGGGATGTATTTTGCGCTGGGCGCGCTGGCCTGGCTGCTGGGTCCTGTTGCCCTGATGATTTCGACTGGCGTGGTGGTTTGGATCGTGTGGTCACGGGAATTTGCGTCACATCCGCGCAAGATTCTGCTAGATCAGCTGTCATGAAACATGCCGTCCTGTTTGCGCTGATCGCCGCCCCTGCCTTTGCAGATGATCCCGTCGTGGAAGACGTGACCGTCATCGGTGACCGCTTCAACGTGACCTTGTCGCATCCCGACACCGGCTGGGATCACTACGCGGACGGATGGGAGGTTCTGGATGCCGATGGCAACAGCCTTGGTCTGCGGGTTCTTGTTCACCCGCATGTTGCAGAGCAGCCCTTTACCCGGTCGCTTGCAGGCGTGTCGGTCCCGGAGGGGGAAACGATTGTCTACGTCCGCGCGCGGTGTAACGTCGATGGCTGGGCGGACGACCTGTATGAGGTGAGGCTGACAAATTAAAGCGGTTAGGGCGCAGCGCTCAGCCGATAATCCGCAATCACAGGATAATGGTCGGTCGGCCACTGCCCATTGAATTTCTGGCGCAAGACAACCGGATCGCCGATCAGAGCCGCGTTTCCGGAACGTGCAATATGGTCAATCGCCCCAAAAAGATTGATGCCGCGATTGAAATGGAAGGTGGACCCGACCACCGGGGCGAAGTCCAGTCCGGCGTCTGCCAGCACCTCAAAAACCCGATCCCCGCGCCGGGCGTTCAGATCGCCCACGGCAAAAAGGGTTTCATTCGCGGCCATCCAGGGCGCAATACGCTCGGCCACCAATTCCACCGATTGCAATCGATTTGACCGACTTCCAAAATCGGTGTGTATGTTGATGACGCGAAACACCGCACCTGTGGCTGTATCACGAAATTGCGCCCAGGATGCGAAGGCCGGATAGGATCCGTTGAAGGTGCGTGAATAGATCACGTCGGGTGTGTCCGAGAAAAAGAACCAACCCTGGTCGAGCAGGTCCAACCGGTCGGCGCGGTAAAAGATGGGTTGGGTTGAGGGAAAGACAGATGGGTCCCCCACGGCCGCTGCCGCATATCCGGGGTTGTTCTCAAGTAGCCAGTCAAGGGCAAGATTGATCCGTCCGCCGCTGCCGCCGCCAAAGCTTTCCATTTCCTGAAATCCGATCACGTCGGCATTCATCGCCTTGAACGCCAGATCAAGCGGGGTCTTGCGTCGTTCCCAGTCCCCGACAGACCAAGCGCCGGTTTCACGCCCAAGAATGATGTAGTGGACATTGTAGGTGGCGACCCGCAACGCATCCGCCGGCGGGTCAGACAGCGGCGTGGTGCCAGAGTTGCGGATCGTCTGGCAACCGACCAACACGCCAAGCGCGAGGGTTGTGGCGCCCAGCACCTTGATTGCTGTTTTCAGCATTTATCTACCTGCGCCCTTCGCGCAGCCATGCCCCGATCATCAGCAATGATGCCAAAAGCAGGAACGCCCAGGCAGGCAAAAGCGGCGAGATGCTGATGTCTGCCGTGCGAAACGCCTGCCGCGGAGTGATCCCGATCCAGCCACGTCCGGCGGCCGGCCGCCCTTCGCGGACGGTGCGGATATTCACATCGCCGTCAGAGATCGGAACGATTGCACCGCGGGTGCCGGCGACCAGCGGAGCAAGGATTCCCCCGCTGGCGATGGTTTGTTCAAACTCGCGCGGAGCGGCAGGCCCAAGGGCGATCACAGCGGTCTCTTCCCCGTCGTCCAGTCGATAAAGCCCGATTTCCGGTGCTTCCCATACCGTTTCAAACCGGCCGGGTGCGACCTCGTCCAAAGTCAGAGTGGTCTCGGTTCCATCTGGATGGGTGACGACCACTTCGCCGGTTTCAAGATCAAGCGTGCGCCGGATGATCCGCATGGTTTGCCCGGTCGGTTCAACCCACAGCGCTTCTTCCTCAAGTTCGGGTTCCTTCATCAGCCAATGGGCCAGGCGGCGCAGCAATTCCAGTTGCGGCCCGCCGCCCTCATATCCGCGATCCCAAAGCCATGACTGGTCTGATGTCATCAGGGCGACGCGCCCCTCGCCGACCCGGTTCAGAACAAGCAGCGGGCGATCATCCAGACCCGACATGACCGTCATTGCCTCTTGCGGCACCAGGACATCAATCAGACGGAACCAGCGGCCCCAGCCCGGGCCTTCGCCGTCGGGATTTGGCGACAGCGCATCCAGCCCTTCCGTCACCGGGTGACGCGCCCCCAGATCAGTGATTTGGGGCACGAAGCCTTCTTCGAATACCCGCGCAGTGGGCGCACCTGGCAAAATCTGCCCCAGCGGTGAGCGGTAGATGCTTTCCGCCGCCCCATATTCTGGCCCCGATGAAATCAAAACCGCGCCGCCTTGTTCCACATAGGCGCGGATATTGTCGAGATAGGCGCTGGGCAGGATGCCGCGGCGGCGATAGCGGTCAAAGATGATCAGATCGAAATCGTTGATCTTTTCCAGGAAAAGTTCGCGCGTGGGAAAGGCGATCAGCGAAAGCTCATTCACCGGAACGCCGTCCTGCTTTTCGGGGGGACGCAGGATGGTGAAATGGACCAGGTCGACGGAAGAATCCGATTTCAACAGATTGCGCCATGTCCGTTCACCCGGGTGCGGTTCACCCGACACCAGCAGCACCCGCAGACGGTCGCGCACCCCGTTGATCTGCACCACGGCGGCGTTGTTGCGATTTGTCAGCTCCCCTTCGGCGTCGGGAATCGAAAATTGCAGGACATTCATGCCACCATGAGGCAGCGTCACCGGAAGTTGGATATCTTCGCCCACGGGGATCGGGACGACAACAGGCGCGTTCCCATCAATGGAAATGGAAAGCGGCACCGATACTGTCTGAGGGGCCGCGCCCTGGTCCTCGACGCGCAAGGTCAGGTTCACCTCTTCGCCAAGGATCGCAAAGGCTGGTGCATTTTCGACAATCAGGCGCCGGTCCCAGTCATCGGGTTGCCCGGTCAACAGCGTACTCATCGGTGCAGGCAGGCGCGGCGCACGATCAATGTCATGCAATTGCCCATCGGTAATCAGGACAATGCCGGCAATCCGCGCCTGTGGTTCTTCTGCCAGCGCCTCTGACAGGGCGGTCATCAATGTCGTGCCAAGGTCGCCCTCTCCATCGCCCAGCGTCACCGTGCGCAGCTCTGTATTTGGCAGGCGCGCGACCTCGGCCTCGATATTCGCGATGGCGGCTGCATTCTGCGACGCACGATCGCCGATGCGCTGGCTGGCGCTTTCGTCAACCACCATCATCACGATATCGCTGAGCGGCTCGCGATCTTCCTGCTGAATGCTCGGGTTGGCAATGGCCGCCAAAAGGGCAAGCCCCGCCAGACCGCGCAGCCACCAGCCGGGCAACCGCCGCCAGATCGCAAGGATCAGGGCCAGCAGCGCCAGCCCTGCCACACCGTAAAGCAACACAAGCGGGATCAACGGATCAAAGACAAGTGTTCCGGTCATATCACTGTCCCAACCGATCCAGCAGATCCGGCACATGGACCTGATCCGACTTATAATTGCCCGTCAGCACATGCATGATGACGTTCACACCAAAGCGCAGCGCAATCTCGCGTTGCCGTTCCCCTGACATGCCGCGCCCCACCGGGAACATGGGCCGTCCGTTGCCATCGACCGCCCAGGCGCGCGCCCAGTCGTTGCCGCCGATAATCACCGGGGTCACACCATCATTGAGGTTGCGGAAAGGCATGCCTTCAATTCGCTCGGCGTCGATCGGGGCCGCCTCTACCCAGACATCTCGGCTGGCATAGCGGCCAGGAAAATCCTGTAGCAGGTAAAACGTGCGGGTGAGAACGTGATCGGGCGGGATACGTTCGATCGCCGGAATATCAAGTGACCGGGCAATGGCCTGCAGTTTGCGGCCTTCGGGTGAACCAGAGCCAAAGCGCGCGGTATCCGCGTCGCGGGTGTCAAACATGATCATCCCGCCGCTGCGCAGATAGCGGTTCAGTTTCCCATAAGCTTCGCGGCTGGGTAGCGGCTGGTCGGCGGTGACAGGCCAGTAGAGGAACGGAAAGAAGGCCAGCTCATCTGTTTCGATATTTACGCCGATCGGGGCGGCGGGTTCAATAGAGGTGCGCCGGAACAGGGTTTGCGACAGGCCCAGAAGCCCCGCTTCGGCGATCCGGTCAATCTCCGCGTCACCGGTCAGGACGTGGGCCAGGACCACCTCAGACGTGGCGCGCAGGGCAAAATCCTCGGCTGCCTGCGCCTGCGCTTCCGGTGTCCAAAGCAGCATGAGGGCGAAGGCGGCGGCCACATCGGCGCGGGGCCCCCTGAGCCTGCCACCAAGGGCCAGAGACGCAATGACGTCGATCAGCAACAGCAGCACTGTGGCGCTGAGCAACCAGCCTTTCAACGCAGTTTCGCGGACAACAGCCATGCCTTCAATGGCGATCCGGGCGGGCCACGCGGCAACATTCAGTACGGTATCCGCTTGCATGACATTGACGGCAAGCTGGCGGTCGCGGCCAGTATAGAGGCCGGGCAGCAGGTCAGGGCCGGGGGCGCCTTTTGCCAGATCTTCGCCCGCGACGCCGGGCAGGGCGCTGCCATCCTCAAGCCTGCCGAAAGCGTCCAGAACCTTGTTGGGCAACCAGGTCGTGCCTGCCATTTCGACAGCATCCGGGCGGGTCGGGCGGGTGGAAACGGCCAGCCGCTCCAGCATTTGCACAAAAAGCCCCGACAACGGCAGGTTCGACCATTCGGCATTGGCGGTGACATGGACCAGCACGATCTGGCCTTCGCCCACCACTTTGCGCGTCACCAGCGGCGTGCCGTCGGTGAGTTGCGCAATCACCCTGTCCGCCAAAGTCGGATCAGGCTGCGCCACCACCTGACTGGTAACAGTGACATCTTCCGGCACGGGCAAGCCGAAAAACGGGCTGTCCTGTGTAAACGGGGCCAGCGTTTTGGGTTCCCCCCAACTCATCGCGCCCCCGACGGAACGCCCGCCAGAGCGCAGACGCACGGGCAAAAGCGGGTCAACTTCATTGCGTCCCCGATCAGATGCGGCAAGCCGCGGTCCAGCAAAGCGCAAGAGCATGCCGCCGCTTTCGATCCATTGCAAAATGTCCTCCGCTTCGCCGCCCGCCAGGGTGGCCACATCGGCAAGGATAATCACATCAGGGTTGGCCAGAAGGATATCGTTCAGCGCGCCGTCGATGATGTCGGCTGTCGGTTCCAGCGCTTCGCGCAGGTAGAACAGCGGTGACAGAAGTTCCAGACCTTCACGGTCCTCGCGCCCGGCGATCAGGGCCACTTCGCGCCGCTTCAGCGCATCGTCCGTCAGCGTGACGGCCCCGGCCGAGCGTGTTCCTGTCACCTCAAACCGGGATATGCGGTTGCGCAATTCGGGCGGCAGCACCATGGCCGTTTCAGCCGTGGGTTCGCCCGGTGCAAATGTCATTGGCACCGTGGCAAGCTGGCGCTCGACACCGGCCGGATCAAGGCCGATTGCGGTGATTGTGGTTTCAAGCGGATTGCCGATGGGTGAACGGGTGGCCGAGACCAGGACCTCGCCGTTTTCAAACCGGGCCGGGCGAAGGCCGATGGTTTGACGCGGAGTCTGAAAGACTGTGACGCCGCCACGTGTTTCCAGCGCGCCCAGCAGGGCGTCGCGCCCGTCCCAGTCTAGACCGTCAGAAATCCAGTAGGTTTCAAAACTGCCCGCGGCTTCTGCAAACCAAGCGGCCGGGTCAGCAGGCTGCCATGGTCGCGGCTGGATGTTGGGCAGGCGATTTTGCCACTCACCGGGTGCCGCGAAGGGGATCTCACCTATTGGCAGGTCATTGAGGTTGATGACGGCTGTGCGTCTATTGGCAAGGGCGGCTTCGGTCAGCAGCGTGTCCACGCGGTCGATACGGGCCTGCCAACTGGGCGCGCCGGCCCATGATCCATCAAGCAGGATCACCAGATCACCAGAACCTTCCGGCGCGTTTTGCGGGTTCAGGACAGGGCCGGCGAAGCCGATGATCGCCGCCGCAACGGCCAGAATCCGCAACAACAGAAGCCACCACGGCGTCCGGTCGGTCTGGTTTTCGTCATCTGTGAGGCCAAGCAGCAACGCAACACCGGGAAATCGCCGCCGGATCGGGGCAGGGGGCACGGCACGGAGCAATATCCACAAAATCGGCAAGGCGATCAGACCAAGCAGCAACCAGGGCGCGGCGAAACCTATGGGACCAATCGACCACATCAGGCGCGATGCTCCAGCGCGCCATAAAGCCACAAGAGCGCCTGTGCAGGGCTGTCACCTGAGTGATGGGTCTGGAATTGCCAGCCTGTGACACGGGCAAGGTCTCGCAGGCGGTCCTTGCGTTCGGCAAGCCGATCAAGATAGCGCGATTTGAGGTCGCCCGCCTTGAGCGTTTCATGCCGCAATGTGCCCGACATGCTTTCAAAAATCGTGCGGCCATCAAAGGGAAACGCCTCTTCCTGCGGGTCAAGAACCTGTAGCAAAGCCCCCCCCACGCCCCGATCAGCGGCCCGCAGAAGCGCATCTTCGATCGGTGCGATATCGCCCAGAAAATCGCTGATGAAAAACGCGCGCGAATGCGGCAGCATGCCTTGCGCTTCGGGCGCGCCATAATCTGTGTCATCCGCCTGCGACAAAAGCTGCGCCATCTGCATCAGTTGCGCTTCGCCCCTGCGCGGCGGCAGGCGCAGGCCCGTCAGACCGACCCTTTCTCCGCCCCGGATCAGCAGGACGGCACAGGCAAGGCCCAATATCCGCGCCCGCCTTGCCTTGGTTGGCAGATCGTCGTCAGACCGGAACGACATCGAGGCGGACTGATCCACCCACAGGATCGCCGACTGGGCAATCTGCCATTCCTTGTCCTGCACGAAATTCGCATCCGACCGGGCAGAGCGCCGCCAGTCGATGCTGCGCGCCTCATCGTGGGGTTGCGCCGAGCGGTACTGCCAGAACGTATCGCCCGTGCCTGCGCGTCTGCGCCCGTGTTCGCCCAAAAGAACGGCTGACGCCAAATGCTCTGCTTCCGCCAAAAGCGGGGGCAGCGGGGCGGCGAGCGCCTCGGCGTCGGATCTCAGGGCGAGGGGGTTGGTCATGCGGCGCTGGCCACTGTGGTGATCTGATCGGCCACGGTGTTGATGACGTGGTGAACGCTTTCACCGCGTGCGCGGGCGGCAAAGGACAGTGCCATGCGGTGTTCAAGAACCGGAATGGCCATTGCGCGGACATCCTCAGCGGAGGGCGCAAGACGGCCCTCCAGCAGCGCCTGCGCCCGCACCGTCAGCATCAGCGCCTGTGCCGCACGGGGACCGGGACCCCAGCTCACACTCTGCCGGACGATATCGGGCGCGTTTTCATCGTCAGGGCGGCAGGCGCGGACCAGATCAAGGATCATTTCCACGATGTTGTCTCCGACCGGCATCCGCCGCAAAAGCGTTTGTGCGTCGAGCAATTCCTGCGCTGTGAAGATCGGTCTGGACGCTGCATCTTCCACACCTGTCGTAGCGATCAGAATGTTCTTCTCGGTGTCGCGATCCGGGTAAGGCACGTCGATTTGCACAAGAAAGCGGTCAAGCTGCGCTTCCGGAAGGGGGTATGTGCCTTCCTGTTCAATCGGGTTCTGGGTGGCCAGCACATGAAACGGCACGCCAAGGGGGCGGTGTTCGCCCGCTATTGTGACTTCCTTTTCCTGCATGGCCTGCAAAAGAGCAGACTGGGTGCGTGGGGATGCGCGGTTGATCTCATCTGCCATCAGAATCTGACAAAACACCGGTCCTTCAATAAAGCGGAAGCTGCGCGATCCATCCTGCGATGTCTCAAGCACCTCCGAGCCAAGGATATCCGCAGGCATCAGGTCGGGCGTGAACTGGATGCGGTTGCCTTTCAGGCCCATCACGGTCGAGAGCGTATCAACAAGGCGGGTCTTGCCCAGGCCGGGCAAGCCGATCAGAACCGCATGACCGCCACAAATGAGCGCCGTCAGCGTCAGGTCCACCACGCGCGTCTGCCCAATGAAACGGGCCGCGATGCTGTTGCGGGCCTCTGCCAGCTTTGCGCCCAGATTTTCAATCTGAACGACGAGATCGGCATCGTTGGCCATGACATTCCTCCGGTTGAACTATATCGTGCATCACAACAGATAATCCCATCACACCCAATGGCAAAAAGAATGACCACACAAAAGATTGTGACACCGTCAGCAGAAAGCCTCGCCAGCAGCGCGCGCGCTGCCCAAAAAGGCGGTTTGCCGCCCGTTCATCTGTGGAATCCACCCCATTGCGGGCATATTGACATGCGGATCGCCCGTGACGGGACGTGGTTTTACATGGGCACGCCGATTGGGCGGGCGGAATTGGTGCGGCTTTTTTCAACGATTCTGCGGCGCGACGGGGATGAGTACGTGTTGGTCACGCCGGTCGAGCGGGTCGGGATCACGGTCGATGACGCGCCATTTGTCGCAGTCGATTTCAACAGGCGCGGCGATGGGCTGGAGTTTGAAACCAATGTCGGCGACCTTATGATCGCAGGCCCTGACCATCCGATCCGGGTGGAGCGTGACCCTGAAACAGGCGAGCCATCGCCCTATGTGCTGGTTCGCGCCAACCTGGAGGCCCTCATAGACCGCAAATCATTCTACCGGCTGGTTGAGATCGGCGAACACGCCACCCACAATGGCGCGAAATGGTTCGGCGTGCGATCTATGGGGAAATTCTTTCCCATCATCCCCTCGGCAGAATTGGACTGAGGGGCGAGGCTTCCGACTTCCCCCAATTCTCGCTGTTGTCATCCAAGGACGTCCGATGCCCAAGTTTTGCGCCAACCTTACCTGGCTTTTCACCGAATTGCCGTTTCTTGAACGTTTTGGGGCGGCCAAGGAAGCCGGTTTTGACGCGGTTGAGGTGCTTTCCCCTTACGATGTGAACGCGCAGGATATTGTACATGAACTGGCCAAACACGATCTGCAAATGGCCCTTATCAACTGCCCGCCACCTAATTATGCCGGCGGTCCCCGGGGCTTCGCGGCGGTGCCCGGGCTGCAAGAGCGGTTCAAGAAGGACTTTGGCCGCGCCCTGCGCTACGCCCGAACGCTGGGGGCGCAGCACCTGCATGTCATGTCCGGTGTAGCCGAAGGGCCCGAAGCCCGGACGACGTTTGAAAACAACCTGCGCTGGGCTGCGACAGAGGCGCCAACCCAGAGCCTCACGATCGAACCAATCAACAACGCGACCAATCCGGGGTATTTCCTGAACAGTTTTGATCTGGGGCGCGAGATCGTGATGACCATTGACGCGCCAAACCTGCGATTGCAATTTGATGCTTTCCATGCGGCCAAGATCACAGGGGACGTTCCGGGCACATGGGCTGCGATGCGCGATATCACGGTTCATGTGCAAGTGGCGCAGATGCCGGATCGGACAGACCCTGACCAAGGCAAGATCGACTTTCCGGCGTTCTTTTCTACGCTTGACAGCCAGGGGTATCAGGGGTGGATCTCGGGTGAATACAAGCCGGGCGCTGCGACGGTGGACGGATTGGGTTGGATCGCTGATCGATCTTGAGCAAGGTCAGCAAGGGTGGTTTTTGCCTGTGACGGAAACGTATGGGTTTTGACCGAGTATCTCATTGAAGCTGACGTTGAACCTGCGTTTGTTGGACGACCGCAGCTCGAACGGAGTCGTCATTCATGCCATCCGAAAAAGATTGCAACGCGATCTCTACGGGGATAATTCCGGTACGAGCAGATTCTGCAACCCACCTGTCGCGGTGTAGTCGGACAGGCAGGCAGCTGCTGCACGCATGCCGAGTTCAATAGAAATTTCAGCAGGCCAGTCTTCGTGAATGCCGTGGATCACGCCTGAGGCAAAGGCATCACCCGCACCAACTGCGCTGACGACTTCTTCTTGAGGGAGCAATTTCGGTTTGAGTGCGAGTTCGGTTCCATCACCGCACCAAACGACTTGTTCCGGTGCATGAATGATGACGGCGCGATGTACGCCGCCGCTTTTTAAGATGCGAGCGGCCTGCATCATGGCATCAGCGTTTGCATCGTGCGTCAACGCGACACCCGTAGCCTGCTCCGCCTCGATCTCGTTGGCGAATAGATAATCTATTGCTGGCAGAGTCGCCTCTATCGCCTGGCGGTATGTGTCGGTCTTGGTCGACGCAAGGTCGACGCATGTGACTATGCCGAAATTTCTTGCTTCGGCGAGTATGTGTGCTGCAGCGGATCTTCCGTCTGAAAGGATCATGTCCAATTGCTCAAGCAATGTCAGATAGCCAAGGTAGAGAATCTTAAGTCCTGCCTCGGAAAGCTGTTCGACGTTGATCGATGAGGCATCCAACAGATTGTTCGCCCCAGGGTGGTGAAAGAATGTCCGGCTGTCGCCAGGTAAATTCATCACGTGGGTCTGAGACGTCGTTGCCTTGGATGTCCGGGATAGCCCTTCCAACGGCAATCCAGCCTCCCGACATAAACGCAAAACTTCATCGCCAGACGCTCCTGCGCCGATCAATCCAATTGGCAGAATTGGATACGGAACTTTCATCGCCTTCAGACCGGCAGCTAAATTTGCGGGGCCGCCACCAAGGCCGATGTGTTGTGACAAAATGAGTGCTAGGCCAGATTTTTCGGGCCAATGCGAAATCGTGTGAACCGTATCCAGAATCCAGTTCCCGGCACAGGCAATCCCTTTCTTTTCCGTTCTGCTTATTACTGCTCCTTCGGACATGCGACCTCTCTATTAGCAGGAGGTTTCATAACAGCGGCGCTCACTTACTGCAAACGCAGACCTGCTCCCGCCATGGCTGATTCCTGCCGTTAGCTGCGCAATAAACGAACGACCGATTGGGACAAAAATCCCATGACAGAACTTCCGTGCCAAAAACAGTCGTTTGCTCCGCCTTTGGTCAATCCAGCCTTTTAGCACGATGATATCGGTTTCGCGACACGCGCAGGCTGCGCTCGCGCTCATGCCGATTGCAATGTGGCGTGCTGGGCATCGCTCCACTGTCTGGGGGATTGCCCATAAATCCGTTTGAACTCGCGGCTGAACTGCGACGGGCTTATATAGCCCACATCCATGGCCGCTTCACTGACGGTCATGCCTTCGGCAATCTTCATCGCGGCGTTCCCCAGGCGCATCGACTTCACAAATTGGATCGGTGACATGGTTGTCGCCTGTTTGAACTTGCGATGAAACACGGCACGGCTGAGCCCAGCGCGTGTGGCCATATCATCAATCGAGATCGGCTCGTTCAATTTGGATGACACATGCGCAATGGACCGCGCGATGGCATTGCCAACGCCAAATGCCTGTCTGGCAGAATCTCCTGCTTCGCCCTTCAGGATCGCATAGTAAAGCTCGCGCAGGCGCGCCTCGCCGAGCACGGCCAAATCTGTTTCACTGCTCCCCAGTTGAAGCACCCGCAACAGCGCATCCAAGAACGGCTCATCCCAATGCGCCAGCCTGATGGCCGGAGAGGCAGGACCACTGGGGGCCTTTGGAACCGTGCCTCCCGCGTTTTCCATCTCGATGGCCAATTCGCGCATCATGCGCGGGTTGAGGGTAATATATACCCCCAAAAGAGGGTGTTCCGGCGACGCGCCCGGTGTTCCGGCCTTCACCGGCATCGACATGGGGCAACACAGATACTGGCGATTGTCATAGACATAGCGCGTGCCATCCAGCACCGCTTCCTTGGTCCCGCTCACGATGGCGATGACGCCAGGTTCGTAAACCGCAGGGGCACATGGCATGCTGCGTGTTGCGCGAAACATCTTTACTCCCGGCACGCCGGTTTCAATCAGGCCGTCGTCGGTGATCCTGTCTGTGATGAGGTGTTTGATCTGGTTTTGAGTCATGCAGTCAATTTAGCACCGTAACTTTGACCCCGGCAACCATCCCGATACAATCAGGCAAGTATTCGCGACGATATCGTCTGTTTTTGCGCAGAACAGAGAGTTATCTGGCTACCAATGAGGAAACATATATCGCGTGGCCGGCTGGCCGACGCCAAAAGGAGCCAGAAGATGACCGACACCCAATTTGGACCACAGGGCTGGACCCCAGAACGCCTTGGCCCGCTTGCGGGCAAGACTTACCTGATTACCGGTGCGAATGCCGGTACAGGGTTCCAGGCTTGCCGTATCCTTCTTTCACAAGGTGCGAAGGTCGTGATGCTAAACCGCAGCGCCGAGAAATCGGCCGCGGCCGTCGACAATCTGAAAAAGGAATTCGGCGCAGGTGCTGACGTGAGTTTTGTTCGCATGGACCTGGCAGAACTCGCGAGCGTGCGCAAAGCGGCGGAAGAAGTGCTAAGGACCGTCCCCCGGATCGATGCGCTGATCTGCAACGCCGCCATCGCGCAGGTGCCGACACAGATGTTCACCAAGGACGGACATGAGAGCCAGCTTGGCACCAACCACTATGGCCATTTCGTCCTGTGCGGGATGCTCTTCGATTGCATCGAACGCGCGAAAGGCCGGATCGTGGTCGTCGCCAGCCTTGGCTATAAGATGGGGAAACGGACGATCCAGTTTGACGACATGAACTGGGACAAGAATTACAGCGCAAATCCCGTCTACAGCCAAAGCAAACTGGCGCAGATGATGTTTGCATATGAGCTGCAAGACCGGATCAGGGCCGCCAACAAGTGCGCCCGTGTCTATGTCTGCCATCCCGGATCATCGGCCACATCCCTCATCAGCACCAGCGGTGGCCTTGCCACCCGAATCGCGTTCTACCTCATGTCCCTTTCGCCCATGGTGCAATCGGCCGAAAAAGGTGCCTACCCGGAAGTCATGTGCGCAACCGAAGATGGGTTGGAGCAGCGTGCGCTCTATGGTCCCACGGGCCGAATGGAGTGGGTCGGCCCGGTCGGTCAAGGCACGCTGGAACCTTTTGCCTACGACAAATCCGTCATGGCAAGATTGTGGGACCTCTCCGAAAAAGAGACAGGGCATATCTGGAAACTGTAAGCGAAAGGCGGATGGGGCGCTGCGTCGCTGCTCGACAATTTTCGCGCAGGCGGAAGGATCATGCAGGGTGCAGCTCTTGAGGTTCCTTTCTAAGAATGGCGCGGCCATGGCCTCTCGGCCTCGCTGAGGGTCCACTGCGATTTGCCGGGCTCCTGAAATCATGCTGACATAATGCTGTCAGGAGGGGTATGCTTAAAGACGTCCATCAACCTCAACCAAGGAGATGAGACATGACGACACGAACAATTATGGCATGGGGTGAAATCCCGGTATCAGACATGGAAAAATCCGTTGCCTTTTACGGCGAAGTCTTTGGCTATCAGATGGAAATCGACAATTCCGGGCCCAACCCCATGGCGGTTCTTGGCGGCCTGATGAATGGCGCAGGCGCGCATCTTTATCCCGGCAAGCCTGCGGCTGATAGCGGCAATACCATCCATCTTGCCGTGGAGGACACGCTTGAAACGGCGATTGACCGCTGCTGGAAAGCGGGTGGTCAGGTGCTGAGCCCCGCCATAGAGATTCCCGCCGGGCGGTTTGCCTATGCCAAGGACATTGACGGCAATTCCATCGGCCTTTTCGAGGCAGCGGGTTAGATGCGCCGCGCCGATCGCCTCTTTCAGATATTGCAGTTTCTGCGGGGCGGTCGGCTGACCACGGCGGCACAATTGGCCGAAAAGCTCGAGGTCACGCCGCGGACAATTTACCGCGACGTGGCCCATTTGATCGGCTCCGGAGTCCCGATAGAAGGTGAAGCCGGGGTTGGGTATCTGATGCGCGATGGCTATGATCTGCCACCCCTGATGTTCACCAATGATGAAATTGTGGCCTTGGTTTCCGGTGCGCGGATCCTACAGACATGGGGTGGCACAAAAATGGCGACGGCGGCGCAAGAGGCGCTGGTCAAGATCGATGCCGTGTTGCCCGACGATGCCCGCAGGCAGGTTGGTCAGGTGAATGTGCATGTGATGGAAAGTGCCGAACAGCAAGGCCACTGGCGCGATTATCTGGACAGGTTTGAAGCGGCGTCAGAGGCGCACATCCGGTTGGAAATGCGTTATGCCGATGAGGCCGGACAGCAGACATCGCGGGTTGTGCGCCCCTTGGGGGTCTGGTTCTGGGGCAAGGTCTGGACCGCCGTGTGCTGGTGCGAACTGCGCAATGGGTTCCGAATGTTCCGCCTTGATCGGATCTCCGACCTGCGCGAATTGGACCGGTATCGCCCCGAAAAAGGCCAGACCCTGCGCGAATTCTATGAGAGTGCGGCCTACCGCCGTAGATGAAATGAGGTTGTGGCAGGCCAAAGAAACCAAGCCAGGTCAACGCGCCAGACTTTGCGCAAGCCGCATCAGCTGCACAGCTTCGGTGCGATAGCCAAATGCATCTTCCCCCCGGTTGTCATTGGCCAGGGCTATCGCGGCATCATAGCTCCAGTCGCCCAGATAGCGGTCGTCGCGCAGCAACTGCCCGAACCCAGCAATCGCGGCTGCAAAATTCGCCTCGGTGCCGGGGATGCTGTCATTGTCTGGGATCGGTGTTTCGATCAACTGGCTGAACGCCGCGCCGGGGTCCTTGTAGCGCATCTTGAGAAAGCCCAACTCGCCCGACGTCTCCGCCACGGTGCTGGGCGCATAACGCAGCGGGTCACTCAGTTGAGCCGGGCTGCCAACTGGTGTCACCTCATAAATGGCGGTCACCGCGTGCCCCGCGCCCAATTCGCCGGCATCCACCGCGTCATTGTTGAAATCCTCGCGGTTCAGGCTGCGGGTTTCATACCCGATCAGACGGTATTCTGCGATCTGGGCGGGGTTGAACTCTACCTGCAGTTTCACGTCGCCCGCGATGGGGAACAAAGCACCAGAGAGTTGATCGACCAGCACCTTTTGCGCCTCTGACAGCGTATCAATATAAGCCGCCGTGCCGTTCCCGTTCTGCGCAAGCGCCTGCATGGTCGCATCGTCCAGATTGCCTCGTCCAAAGCCCAACACGCTGAGGTAGGTGCCCGTGTCGCGCTTGTCGCTTATGAAATCCTTGAGCGCGTCAGGGTTGCTCAGCCCCACATTGAAATCGCCATCCGTGGCCAGGATGATGCGATTGACTTCGCCATCGGCGGCCATGGTTTCGGCAACACTGTAGGCTTGTTCCAACCCGCCCTGACCGTTGGTGGACCCGCCCGCGCCAAGTGATTGGATCGCTTGCAGGATCGTTGTCCGCTCAGTGGCGGCGGTCGGGTCCAGAACCAGACCCGCACTGCCTGCATATTCGACGATTGCCACCTGATCTTCTGGCCGCAACTGGTCCAGCATCAGCCGGAAAGACTGCTTGAGCAGCGGCAGCTTGGTCGGATCGTCCATCGACCCGGAGGTATCGATCAGAAAGACAAGGTTCAGCGGCGGGCGCTCATCCAAAGCAGGCATCCGCCCTTGCAGCGCGATATGCACCAGCTTGGTGTCCGCGTTCCATGGCGTCTGGAAGGTCGTGACCGTCGGGCGGAAGGGGGCCTCACTTTCGTCGGGCGCAGCGTAGTCATAGGGGAAATAGTTGATCAGTTCCTCAATGCGGACGGCCTGCGCGGGGGGTTGCTGACCACGCAAAAGCGAGGACCGCACCACCGCATAACTGGCCGTGTCCACGTCGATCGAAAAGGTCGAAACGGGCTCTTCTGCGGTGATCTTGAGCGGGTTGCTGTCTGCATTTGCAAATTCTTCCGTGTTGCTGACCGGGGTGCTTGCCACATTATCCGGCGGCGGCGAAGGCGCGACGACCACCCGCCGGGCGGCTGTCAGGCCCGAAACAGCGGGCTGGGTCATTGGGGCGTCCATGACCGAGACACTTTCCTGCATCGCCTGGGGTTGTGGCGCCACCTGTCCGATTGCATCACTTTCCATCTCGTTGGATCGGCTTGCCGACAATGCGGGCTGGCGTTCACGCACGACGGGGACCGAGCGGTCTGAAAACGGGTCTTCGAGCGTTGGTGCGGGCAGCGGGTCCGCGCCACCGCTGATGGGGGTGTCCTGCACCGCTGTGCTTTCAGGCCGCACATTGGCCAGTTCCGCCACGGTCCCCGCCTGCGGTGCAGTCGCCGGCCTGTCAAATCCTGTCATTGTGATCTGTGGGGCCGATGGCGGACGCAGCAGGTCCTGTCCCTGCGGCGTCAACACCAGAAACCCGGCGGCGACCAGTGCGGTTGTGGCGGTCAGCCCGCCTTTGGTAGTCATGGCATTCAACATGGTCCTTACTCCTGTCCAGAGGCCCTTTGGCCCGGTTACAGAAGTGGGACGCGCAGGGGTCCGTGATCCTTGGAGCGCATCAAAGTTTTCTTGCGCCAGCGCCAGATGTGCAGCCCGACGCGCGGCATTGGGGCGCGGGGTGGCGCCCGCCATCATGGCCTTGAGATCGTTGAGGTCATCGCTCATACCGCTTCCTCCTTTTCCCTGATGGCGCGCAGGGCATTCTTGGCCTGAGAAATGCGCCAGCTGATGGTCCCTTCCGAGACACCCAGCACCTCTGCGGCCTGCGCGTGGGTCATGTCGTCCAACACCAATGCCAATGTGTCGCGCAGGTCTTCACCCAGTTGGTTCATCGCTGCGGTCAGCCAGTCCAGCTGGGCATGGGTCTCTTCGTTGGCGGCAGTGCGATTGATTTCCCAATCCCCCCAGCCTGTAGTGGCCCTGACATAGCTTGCACGTTTGCGTCGGCGGTCATGGGCAGCGTTGACGGCAACCCGATAAAGCCATGTGGTGACCTTGGCGCGGGCCTGATAGCTGCCCAGTTTTGCGGGCAGGGCCGCGCAGATATCCTGCGTCAGATCCTCGGCCTCGCTGCGTGATCCGGTCAGCCGAAAGCAAAAGGCAAAAAGCAGATCATAATGCCGGTCAAGCAGGCTCGCAAAGGCCGCGCCGTCGCCGGCGGCGGCTGCTGTGGCCAGGTCCTCATCGCTTGTCATCATGCGCATCACGGTGATTGGACGCGGGCGGGAGGTCAATCCTTGGCGGGCCGCCAAAGATTCTCAAGATTCTGTTCTGGGTCAGAACACCGGCAGGATGGCCTGACCCGAATTACCGCTCAGACGCTGGTGCAGATGTATTTCATCTCCATGTAGTCCTCGATCCCGTGGCTGGACCCTTCACGGCCAAGGCCCGATTGCTTGACCCCGCCAAAAGGTGCCACCTCGGTCGAGATGATGCCGGTGTTGACACCCACGATCCCGTATTCCAGCGCTTCCGCAACCTTTGTCACGCGGCTCAGGTCCTTGGCATAGAAATAGGACGCCAGCCCAAAGATGGTGTCATTGGCCTGCGCGATCACGTCGTCTTCGTCTTCGAACATGAATAGTGGCGCGAAGGGACCAAAGGTTTCATCGGTGCTGACCAGCATATCCTTGCTGGCCTTGGTCACAATCGTGGGCTCAAAGAACTGACCGCCAAGGTCGTGGGGCTTGCCACCGGTGAGGATCTCACCGCCCTTGGACAGCGCATCGTCAAGATGTTCCTGCACCTTCTCAACCGCTGCCGGTTCGATCAGCGGCCCGAGTGTTGTCCCCTCGGCCAGCCCGTCGCCCACATGCAGTTTTTCCACCGCGACCTTCAGCTTTTGGGCAAAGGCATCGTAGACGCCCTTTTGCACGTAAATCCGGTTGGCACAGACACAGGTTTGACCGTTGTTGCGGAATTTGCAGGCGATGGCGCCTTCGACTGCGGCATCCAGGTCAGCGTCGTCAAAGACGATGAAGGGGGCGTTGCCGCCCAGCTCCATGGAGCATTTCATCACCTGGTCGGCGGCCTGTTTGAGCAAAATACGCCCCACTTCAGTGGAGCCGGTAAAGGTCAGCTTGCGCACAATGGGGTTTTCGCAAAACTCCTTGCCGACCTGAGAGGCGGAAGTCGAAGTCACCACCGACAGCAGGCCTTTGGGAACGCCCGCTTCTTCGGCCAGCTTCGCCATGGCAAGGGCCGAGAGCGGCGTCAGTGATGCCGGTCGCGCCACAAATGAGCATCCCGCGGCAAGCGCGGGGGCCACTTTGCGGGCGATCATGGCGTTGGGAAAGTTCCACGGTGTGATACCCGCGGCCACGCCGATGGGCTGTTTCAGCACGGTGATCCGCTTGTCCGCCATATGGCCGGGGATTGTTTCACCGTAGACGCGCTTGGCCTCTTCGCCGAACCATTCCACGAAAGACGCGCCATAAGCGACCTCGCCGCGCGCCTCGGTCAGGGGTTTGCCCTGTTCCGCGGTCATGATGATAGCAAGGTCTTCCTGATGCTGCATCATCAGATCAAACCACTTGCGCAAGACCTTCGCGCGTTCCTTGGCGGCCAGGGCGGCCCAGGGCTTCTGGGCGGTTTCTGCGGCTGCGATGGCGTCGGCGACCTCGGCGCGGGAAAGGTCCGGCACCTTTGCAATGACGTCGCCGCGCGCCGGATTGACGACCTCAAATGTCTTGCCGCTGGCAGCCGATACCCATTCGCCAGCCACGAAAGCTGTTTCGCAAAGAAGATCGGGACGCGACAACAAGGATTTGAGATTGGTGGATTCATCGAGCATGGTAGCCTCCGTGGGATTTGTGCCCTATGTGACCCATGCAGGGGAGCGGCGTAAAGGGGGGTCATCATGGAATTGGACGATGCCTATGCGAATGCCGCCTATATTCCAGGCGCAGATGCCTATCCCGAAAGATGGGCGCAGGCCGCAGCGGGCTTTCGGGCGGTGACTTTGTGCGAGACGGATGTGGTTTATGGCAAAACCCCCCGTCAACGGCTGGATCTGTTTCATCCCGACCGACTGGCCAAGGGATTGGTGGTTTTTGTTCACGGCGGCTATTGGCTCCGGTTTGACAAATCCTACTGGTCACATCTTGCAGCCGGGCCTCTGGCGCATGGCTGGGCGGTCGCAATGCCGTCCTATGATCTTTGCCCCGATGTGCGGATCGCAGAGATCGGAAATCAGGTTGCCGCAGCGATCAGCATGGCGTCCGAACGTGTGCCGGGGCCTTTGCGGCTGGTGGGCCATTCCGCCGGTGGCCAGCTTGTCGCCCGTATGACGGCGCCGCGACTGGGTGCGCGCTGGCAGGACCGGTTGCAAAAGGTTGTGCCTGTCTCTCCGGTTGCCGATCTTGCCCCTTTGATGCGCACTTCAATGAACAAAAAGCTCAGGTTGGACGCCGCCGAGGTCCGCGCGGAAAGCCCGGTTCACCTGCACATACCAAAGGTGCCTGTGACAATATGGGTGGGCGCTGATGAGAGGCCCGCCTTTCTGGAACAGGCCCGGGCCTTGGGGGACGCCTGGCACTGTCATGCAGTCGAGGAGCAGGGGCATCACCATTTCAGTATCATTGACGGGCTTGCCGATCCGGAAAAACCGCTGACCCGGGAACTCTTGGCGTGACAAAGCGCCGCGATGCACTTGCTTAAGTGCAGGTATCGCGGTGGTGGACCTACATCAAATCTCAACATAAGATAAGTCAACTGGGGAAACACGCGAATCGTGCATCAGCACAAGCACAGGTAGACGGTACAAAAATGGCTTTCACACGCAGCGCATTCTTCGTTCTGGCAGCAGGTGTCCTGTCAGCATGCGAACGGATTGGTGACGACAGTTCGGTTGTCGACAGCGGGATTGATGGTGGGTTTCTGCGCGATGGCGTGGCCAGCATCTGGATTGACCCGGATGGCTGCCAGCATTGGTACATAGACGACGGGATTGAAGGCTTCATGACGCCGCGCCTGAACCGTGACGGCACGCCGAAGTGTCAGGACGCGCGCGGTGAAATTACTCTCAAGGACGGCAGCCGCGTTGTGACGGAACAGGAACCCGCAAATTCCTGACCAGATCAATGGCTCGATAGTCGGAATTTGAAAAGGCGCCGCGACTTTGGTGCCTTTTTTGCTTTGCGGCTAGCGCATCGGGTCAAATTGCGCATCGGTCATGGCGCAGTCCCGGATGACATCCTGACCGCAATCGCGAAACTCCAGATCGCGCGTCAGGCAGACCCGCGCCTCCTGGATGTAGCCGGCTTTGCAGGTGATGGTGATCTGGTCGGCCTCTAATGCGGGGTTGTCTCTCAGAAAGGCTTCTTCGATGAGAGAGGCAGGCAGGGTGACTTTGCGGTCCAATTCGCGAAGCACCGCGGGGCGTGCGATGCGCCCGTAGGCCGCGCGCGAAAGGGCGTAATAGTCATCTGACGAAAGTCCTGAACAGACCCCATGCTTGCGCCACTGATACCAGGCCAATCCCGCCGTGCCCATGATATCTGCCATTGCGCCCGTGTCGCTGCGGCTGGGGGCCCTTTCGCTGGTGGCGCAAAACGTGGGGTAGCCGCGATCATATTGGGGCCAGAGCCCATGCAAGATCCAACCGAAATTCGCCGCTGGATCACATTGCGGCGAATTGCGTGCATCACCTTCCAGCGCGCACCAGTTGGCCGACCACGACAGTGACATGACGTAATAGTCGAAGTCTCCCGCCCGGTCCTGGGCCGAAAGCGGTGCCGCAGCAAAGCAAAGCAGGGTCAAAATACGGTACATTTTGATCTTTCCAATTCGCATCGGCGCCACTATATACACCGCAAGTTCCCCGACAATGCGAACCCGGCTGTCAACGCAGTCTGCCCATTTCAAGGGCGCGGGAAAGGCTTGTCCGTTGCTATGATGGAGATGAAAGATGTCCGATAAACCGATTATGGCCAAAGCGACCGCTGTCTGGCTGTGCGATAACACCACATTGACCTTCAAACAGATCGCTGATTTCTGCGGATTTCACGAGCTGGAAGTGCAGGGCATTGCCGATGGTGATGTGGCGACTGGGGTGAAGGGGTTTGACCCGATCGCCAACAATCAGCTGACCCAGGAAGAGATCGACAAGGCCGAGGCTGATCCGACACACAAGCTGAAGCTGAAGTTCTATGCCGCCGCCGCAGGCGAGGAAAAGCGCCGTGGCCCGCGCTATACACCGCTGTCCAAGCGTCAGGACCGCCCGGCCTCGATCTATTGGCTGGTCAAGTTCCATCCGGAATTGACCGATGGTCAGATTTCCAAACTGGTTGGCACCACCAAGCCGACAATTCAGGCCATTCGCGAGCGCACACATTGGAACATCAACAACATCGAACCGATTGATCCGGTGGCCTTGGGTCTGTGCAAGCAGTCTGAACTGGATGCTGCTGTTCAGAAAGCCAACGCCAAGAAGGAAAAAGAGGGCGCTGTCATGTCAGATGACGAGCGGCGCAAGCTGGTCAGCACCGAACAGTCCCTTGGCATGCCCGCAGAACCAAAGATGCCCAGTGCGATGGCCGGGCTTGAAACATTCAGCCTGTCCGATCCGCGCGATGAAGATGAAAGCGAAGATGACGCAGCCGATACACGCGACGTCTCTGACGCAGACAGCTTCTTCAATCTGCCCGATGACGAGGACAGCAAAGACTGACCTGGTGACATTTCGAGATAAGGGCGCCCTTGCGAGGGCGCCTTTTTCGTTCAGGCAGGGCGGCGCGCAACGACAAAGCGGACATGTTTGTCTTTGCCAAAATAGCCGGTTTCCACGATCTCAAAACCGGCCCGGCGAAACGCACTCTCAAGCGCGGTTGCATCAAACAGCAGCACTTGCGGGGCGTTGCCAAAGAACTGCATGACCTTGATCACGGCGGGAATGAACATGTTCATATCCCGCAGGCATGCCGTTTTTGAAATGACATGCCCACCGGGTTTGAGCTGCCCGCGCAGATGCGCCAGCGTTTTGGGCAGATCATCGACCAGATGCAGAATGCTGAATGCGCAGATCGCGTCAAAAGGGGCATCCGGCAGTGGTTCGGTGATTTCTGACTGTCGGAACGCAAGGTTTGAGGCAGAGGTCCCCGCGCGCTTGCCTTCGGCAATGTCCAGCATCTTGGCCGACACATCTGTCGCGGTGATCCTGCGGACCGCGGCTGAAAGCGTCAGGGCCGTTGTTCCGGTCCCGCAACCGACCTCGAGAAGGTGGTCGTCAGGGCGCAGATAATGGCGCGTCCGGTCCAGGGTTTCTTCGTAGGCGGGAATATCCTTCACAGGTGATGCCGCATATTTCTTTGCGGTTTTGTCCCAGAATGTTGCGTCGGCCATCGTGTGTTTCCAATGTAAATGTCAATGTGGCGCCATGTTGCATATACATTTGATTATGGGAATTGCCTAATTTTGACCAGTTGATATACATAATCGCATGAATTGGCAGGCCGTTTCATTCGACTGGAACCAGATCAGGGCGTTTCTTGCGACGGCAGAGGAAGGGTCACTGAGTGCGGCAGCGCGTGCGCTGGGGTCTACCCAGCCGACACTGGGCCGACAGGTATCCGCGTTGGAGCAGGCCCTGGGCATAACCCTGTTTGAGCGCGCGGGCCGATCGCTTGTCATGACCTCCGCAGGTCAGGATTTGTTGGAACATGTTCAGGCGATGGGCGACGCGGCCAGTCGGATTTCGATGGTCGCCTCAGGGCAATCACAGGACGTGTCCGGCACCGTATCAATCACGGCCAGTGATCTGTTGGCGGCACATTTTCTGCCTTCCATCGTCAGCGAATTGCGCGACACGGCCCCCAAGATCAATCTGGATATCGTTGCGTCGAACCGATTGGAAAACCTGACACGTCGCGACGCAGATATTGCCATCCGGCATGTGCAACCCGACCAGCCCGACCTGATCGCGCGTCGCCTGAGCGATTTTCATGCGACCTTCTATGCGACAAAGGCATATGTTGCACGGCACGGGTTGCCCGTTACAGCGGACGACGTGGCAGCGCATATCTTTCTTGGTCCCCGCGATGTTACGCAGATGTCAGATTTCCTGGCCCAGCGCGGGCTGCAAATTGCTCAGGACCAGTTCAGGCTGCGTTCTGACAGCGGTGTAGTCCTATCGGAAATGATGCGGGCTGGTCTGGGTATTGCTGTTCTGCCCGGCGGGCTGTGGCAGAATGACAAAGATGTGCAGCCGGTGTTCGCGGGTCTTGAGCCGGTGCATTTCCCGGTCTGGCTGGTCACACACAGAGAGCTTCGCACCAGCCGCAGGATCAGGATCGTGTTCGATGCCCTTGCGGAGGGGCTGACCCAACTGGGGGGCGAAACACCCGCCTAGCCAGGATCGACGATACCCGCGACAAGGGCAGCAAAGCTGCTTTCATCAAGCGTTGCCTGATCTGCATAGACCGTAAACTGTGCGGTTGCTTCCAGGCGCTCCGGGTTGGTGTCAGCAGGAAGCACTTCGAGGTCCGTGATCCACAGCTCTTGCAGATCAAATGTGACACCGGACAGGACACAATTGCCCAGCTGGCCGCGCAGTTGGTCGCAAATCTCTTGTGCCTGGATCAGCATCGCTTCGCGCGCTGCCGGCTCATTGGCTGGGCGCAGATCGCCGGTGTAGGGCAGGACGGCCTCTGCGCTGAGCAATTGCCCGTTTTCAATCGACGATGGATCCCCTAGCGCGGCAGCGGGCAAATAGGCAAGACGCCCATCCAGAATCCAGTTCCCCATCCGGTCCTGGCGGGTCTGCGTGTGGATCACATCGCAGGACAAGCCGATTGAGGCAATGACGTCTGCACAGTAGGGCGCAAGCTGTGCGGGCGCGCGTGCGGCGGCGTAAAGCTCAAGCATGGGGCCGGACGGCAGTTCTTCCCCGTCGTTCAGCAATTCATCAGAGCTCACGATTCTCTGGACCGTAATCAGACGGGCCTGCGTCAGCTCGTTTGGCAAGAACACATCGCGCAGTGCCGGGCGGTCGTTGAGCCATTGATAAGGGTCCTGCGGTGCGGCTTCTGCCTGAATGGGGTCCGGTGTCACCGGAACGAATTGCGCGGTGCGATCGGCAATCCAGTCGGTGACAGCAGAGCCACCGAAATTCAGTGCGACAACCGGCAGCGCAAGGATCAGGAGGAATACGACAAAGGACAGGCGACTGCGCTTCATTGGCCATTCCTTTCCAGTGCAGGTGGATTGAGCGCGCTGATATCCCCGCCAGCCGCGACGGACATCAGGCCAAGATGAAGCTGCGCAGCGGCGTCCTTGCGTGCAGCGGCGTCGCCGACAAACAGATAGTCGGCCTCCATCAGGCGAATATCTTGCCCGGCTAGGCCGCGATACGAAAGCGGTTCTGCCGGTTTTGGCCCCAACAGCACATGGGCCGCGTCGCGGGCGGTGATCATATTGGTGGCCGCATCGACACCAAGTGTCGCAGTGAACCAGCCGTTATAGGCCTGATACCCTTTGGCGTAAGAATACATCTGGTTTTGAGATGCCAGGCTGCCTGCCTCTGTTTTCAGCGACCCGATCCAGTCTGGTTGCGGGTTCCGCCACGGGCGGATCATGCAGGCGCGCGGTGTGTCATCGGCACCGTATTGGTAGGGCGGCACGAAATCTCCGACAAGCAAAGCCTCGAGGGTGGTATCAGGCGGCAGGTTGGCCACACCCGAAAAATCCGAGCCGATCACCGCAACATGCGCGATCTCGACTTCCGGGGCAGCTTGCAGGTTCCAGATCACCCCCGGTCCCATGTTTTGCAGGACCAGATAAAGCGGGGCTGACGTGTCAGTTACAATGACATCAAGGCTGGTTTTCTGTCCCGCAAGGACCATCGCGCTGTTGGGCGCGACGTCGCCTTGGGTGATCGCTTCGATGTTCTGCAACACCTGATCCGTCAACTGCTGCTCCGAGAAGGCAGAGAGAGGGGCCGGCAGAAGGGCGTTTTCGATCCGAACGCCGGAGACTTTTTCGGATGCAAGCGGTGCGCGCAATTCGCAGCTTGCATTGCGAACAATCGGTATGATGTCCCGGATCGCGGTGTTTTCCGTCGGAAGGCTGACTTGCGTGACAACATCGTTCAGTGACAATGATTCTGCCGCAGCACCCACCACTGCCGGGGACGCGAGCGTCGGTCCCTCATCTGACATGGTGTCGGTTTGCGGGATATCTTCAGGCAAAAGAGTGGTGTCGTCGATGCTGTCGTCAGAGGACACCAGGGCTGCCAGTGCCGACTTGAGATCCTGCGGCACTGCGCTCCAGCCGTAATACCCGCCCGCTCCTGCAACAGCGAGAGCGATGGCCCAGATGATCCCATTGCGGATCGGGTGGCTTTCGCCGGGCATGTCGTAGCTGAAATCGGATACATCGCGCTTTGGCGCATCCTGACCCGGCGCAACCGCATCTCCGCGTTCATGCGCAATCCGGCTGAGCCGCTGCGCAAAGTCTTCCTGCCTTTTGTCATCGGTCATCGTTGAAAACGTCCCTCGCTATCGGATCGGGGTAATACAGGAATTGGGCGCGGCTTGTGCGAAGTTGTGGCAATATCTTGGTCACGGCACCGCCCTTCAAAGTGCCTTGCGGGCATTGAGTGCCGCCGTGATCGTGCCGTCGTCAAGATAATCCAGCTCCCCTCCGACAGGCACGCCCTGCGCCAGTGAGGTGACGGTGACACCCGGCAGTTGGTCAGCGATGTAATGCGCTGTGGTCTGACCATCAATCGTGGCCCCAAGGGCAAGGATCACCTCGGTGACCTGCTCTGCCTTGATCCGGTCGATCAGCTTGGGGATGCGCAGTTCATCAGGGCCAACGGCATCAAGTGCGGACAGCGTACCGCCCAAAACGTGGTAACGCCCTTTGAAAACCTGCGCGCGTTCCATCGCCCAAAGGTCGGCGACATCCTCGACCACGGCGATCTGGCCTGTGGCGCGCTTTTCGGCGCTGCAAATATCGCAGATATCGCTGGTGCAGACATTCCCGCAGTTCAGGCATTCGCGCACCGTGGCACCCACCCGCTGCATGGCATCCGCCAGTGGCAGCAGAACCAACGACCGTTTCTTGATGAGATGCAGCACGGCGCGGCGGGCCGAGCGCGGGCCAAGGCCCGGCAGCTTGGCCATCAGGGCGATCAGGGTGTCGAGGTCTTCGGTGCCGTGCGTCATGCTACTCACATTATGGCGAATAAATTTCGTGGAATTTATTCGGTCTGAAGAATTTTCGGACGAAAATTCTTTGCCGCTCAGAAGGGCAGGTTCATGCCGGGCGGCAGGCCCAGCCCTTCGGTCATCTTGCTCATTTCTGCCTGTGCGCGCTCGGTCGCCTTGCCTTGCGCGTCCTTGATCGCGGCCAGGATCAGGTCTTCGACCACTTCCTTGTCGTCGCCGTTGAAGATGGAAGGATCAATGTTGAGGCCCTTGAGTTCGCCTTTGGCGGTCGCTGTCGCCTTGACCAGCCCGGCGCCGCTGACGCCTTCGACCATGATGTTTTCAAGGTCGTCCTGCATCTGGGCCATCTTGCCCTGCATTTCCTGTGCCTGCTTCATCATCTTGGCCATATCGCCAAGACCGCCAAGTCCTTTGAGCATCGTCGTGCCTCCTTGCGTATCGTTTGTCTTCAGTTAGGTGCTTTGGCGCAACTGCGCAATCAATCGTCGTCGAACGGGTCCCATTCATCATCGACTTCGGGAAGCGCATCTTCCAGCGCGTCCTGTTCCTTTTCGGCTTCGGTTCTGATTTCGGTGATCGTTGCCTTTGGAAAGGCCGCAATCACCGCTTGGACCAACGGATGCTGTTCTGCCTCGGCGCGGATCGCGTTTTCAGCCGCGTCGCGTGTTTCGGCGATTGTTGGATCGCCACCCTCTGCGATACTGATCGCCCAGCGATTGCCGGTCCATGCTTGCAGGCGCGCGCCCAGCCGCCCCACCAGATCGCGGGCGGCGTCGGGGGTTGGGTTCACTTCGATGCGGCCGGGTTGATAGCTGACAAGGCGCAGCCCTGTTTCAACCTCGACAAGCAGTTTCACATCGCGGTGGGTGCGGATCAGCTCCACGACATCTTCGAACCGGGCGTAGTGTTGCAGCGCGTTGGTTTCCAGCGCGACCGCCGTTTGCGCACCGGATGCAGAGGGACCGCCGGGCCCGGAATGTGTTGGTGCCGACGTGCTGCTTATCGCCGCCGCACTGCTGCCCTGCGGCGCGGGTCTGCCACCCGAAGGGCCGCCCGATGGCGGTGGAGTGGCGTCCTGCAATTTGCGCACCAGTTCCTCGGGGCTGGGCAGGTCGGCCACATGGGTCAGCCGGATCACGGCCATTTCTGCGGCCATCATTGCGTTGGGGGCCATGGCCACTTCTTCCAGCGCCTTCAGCAGCATCTGCCACATTCGCGACAGGACCCGCATCGGCAGATCAGCGGCCATTGCCAGACCGCGCGTGCGTTCATCAGGGCTGATGGTGGGGTCATCTGCGGCCTCGGGTGTGATCTTGATCACGCTGATCCAGTGGCAGACTTCGGCCAGATCACGCAGCACTGCCATCGGATCGGCCCCATCGGCGTATTGCTCTGACAGCTCGGTCAGCGCGGCGGCGGCTTCGCCCCTCAGGATCATGTCAAAAAGATCAAGGACCCGGCCCCGATCCGCGAGGCCCAGCATTGCGCGGATCTGATCGGCAGTGGTTTCACCGGCGCCGTGGCTGATGGCCTGATCCAGCAGGGACTGCGCATCGCGGGCCGATCCTTCTGCGGCGCGGGTGATGAGTGCCAGCGCCTCATCCGCGATCTCAGCGCCTTCTGCGGTGGCGATCTTGCGCAGCAGGGCGATCTGGGTTTCCGGCTCGATCCGGCGCAGATCAAAACGCTGGCAGCGCGAAAGAACCGTGACAGGGACCTGCCGGATTTCAGTGGTCGCAAAGATGAATTTCACATGCTCGGGCGGTTCCTCCAGCGTTTTCAACAGCGCGTTGAAAGCGTTCTTGGACAGCATATGCACTTCGTCGATGATATAGATTTTGAAACGGGCCGAGGCCGCGCGGTAGTGAACGGAATCGATGATCTCGCGGATGTCGCCCACGCCGGTGCGCGAGGCGGCGTCCATTTCCATCACGTCAACGTGCCGCCCTTCCATGATGGCCAGGCAATGTTCGCATTGCCCGCAAGGTTCGGTCGTTGGCCCGCCTTTGCCGTCGGGACCGATACAGTTCATGCCCTTGGCAATAATACGTGCGGTCGTCGTCTTGCCGGTGCCGCGAATGCCCGTCATGATAAAGGCCTGTGCGATCCGGTCCGCCGCGAAGGCATTTTTCAAGGTCCGCACCATCGCGTCCTGCCCGACCATATCGGCAAAGGTTTCGGGCCGGTATTTGCGGGCGAGCACTTGGTATTGGGGCTGATCGGTCATGGTGGCCTTGGTTTGGGATTCGGGCGTTGCGTCAGAGTAAGCAGGTGATACTGAATGGTCCACCGCATTGCGGAGAGCTGTGAGGTCCGGGATATGATCGAATTTGCGATTTACCGCCTGCCAGTCGGCCAGGGAGAACTGGCGCTTTCGCCGATGCCGGGGCGGACGCGCCACTACCGCGCCGATTACCTGCATCTGATGGCATGGCGCCCCGACCTGGTTTTGACGATGACAACACAGGCAGAACTGGACCGGAAGGGTGCGGGAACCCTCGGCACCGACCTTCGGAATGAGGGGATCGGTTGGCTGCATCTTGCCGTGGCTGATTTTGGCGTGCCGGTGGACCTCGAATGGGGCCGCGTGCGCGATCAGGTGCATTCGGTCCTGGCGCAAAAAGGCCGGGTGCTGGTGCATTGCTTTGGCGGTTGTGGTCGGTCGGGGATGATGGTGCTGCGGCTGATGATTGCGGCAGGCGAGGCCCCGGACGACGCATTGGTGCGGCTCAGGACGGTGCGCCCCTGCGCTGTAGAGACCGATGACCAGATGCGTTGGGCGGTCCAGGGACAGGATGGACCATGATCCGCCGGGCACCGCGTGCGACAGGCTGGGCTATCGGTCCTTTTTCTTGATCGCCGAGCGATACATCTTGCCAAGGTTCCGGGAACGGTCGCGCGCTTGTGCGATTGTTTCAGTCGCATACTGATTCTCGCGTTTCAGCTTTTTGAAGCGTTTCAACCGCTCGGCATCGACGGCACCTGTCTGAATTGCTGCCTGAACGGCGCAGCCCGGTTCCGTCTCGTGTTCGCAGTCGCGAAATTTGCAGGTCTCTGCCAGTTCCGAAATCTCGGGGAAAGTTGCGTCGATCCCATAGGCCACTTCTGCCACACCGAGACCGCGCATGCCCGGCGTGTCAATCAGCCACCCCCCGCTCTGCATCCGGTGCATGGACCGGCCCGTGGTCGTGTGCCGTCCTCGCGCGTCATCTTCGCGAATGGCCCGCGTTGCCGCATCGCCCCCGGTCAGCGCGTTAGCTATTGTTGTCTTGCCGACACCCGAAGACCCGGCTAGCGCGACGGTCTGTCCTTTGCCGAACCAAGCGGCCAGAAGTGCAGGAACATCATCGGTCTTGGCGTCCATGACAACCACGTCGAGATCGCGGCCCAGTGCGCGGGCCTGTTCAACAAAGCTGTCGGGGTCATCGGTCTGGTCGGCCTTGGTCAGCAGGATCACCGGCGTGATCATCGCATCATGGGCAAGGGCGAGATACCGTTCCAGCCGCGCGGGATTGAAATCGTTGTTACAGGACGACGTGACAAATAACGTATCGAGGTTGGCGGCAATCAGTTGTTTTTCGCCTGTGTGGTACTCAGTCCCGCGTGTCAGTTCCGTTTGTCGTTCCAGCACACGGACCAGCCGGTGCTGGTCTGGCGCGCAAAGCACCCAGTCGCCGACGCCGACCGCTGCGGTCGTGATGCCGGGATCGAGCGTGAGCTCCAGCGTGCCAATCTCGGAGAATCCCACGACCCGGTCACGGTGGACCGTGGCGATGCGGGCAGGGGTGAGCGTTTCCAGCTCGTCAAGGTCGAGCTGGGTCATGTAGTAGGGCGACCAGCCAAGGGCGTCGCGTGTCAAATCTGTCAATGATTTATCCTCGTCAAAGGTAATTCGGGCGCTGACGTCGGGACATCAGCGGGAACCGGACGAGGGGGCGGAAACAGCGTCAGCGCACCCGGACCGGGAGGGCGTGTGTTGCGACAATCATGAACATCCTCCTTTGCCGGATGTAGCTTCCAAATCTTCCAGACTCCGCGCGTTCGCTTTGTCGGGCGTGGTGCCTGCCTGCGACAAACACCGTGGTGAGAGGCTGACAACGACCCAAGCGGGGCTCGTTATGGCTGCTTCCTTCCGGACCTGACCAGGTTGGCGAGGCGCTCGCCCGCGCCAACCTCTCAAGGGTCGATATAGGCTGAGTCTCCTGTCTTCGCAAGGCGTCAGAAGCTGATCCGGTAGCGCGCGAACCCGTCTTTGCCGGGGCCGATGTGGCTGAGGGGGTGATCCAGATGATCCCGCGCCTGCGGTGCGCTATCGAAAACAGCAGTTGCCCCCGCGGCCGGGGCGAAAGACCACGAAGGCCGGAGGGGCGTTTTCACGGTGCCGACTTCTGCGAGATAGGTGATCAGATGCGCGCGCACGGATTGTGTGGACCTGTGCAAGACGTCTGTCGGTGCAATGGCAGGAAAACCACCGCCGCCCTTGGCACGAAAACTGTTGGTCGCAACGATGAACCTATCTTCATCCCTGACCGGAAGGTTGTTATGGGCCAATTGCACGATACGCTGTGCGTTGGGGGCGACGACGTTGCCCTGCGTGTCGAAACGCGCTGGCTGTGTCAGATCAATCTGATAGGTCAGCCCAAAGATCGCATCACAATTATAGCCTGCGCTTTGCGGGTGTATGAGCGGCCTGTCTGTGTCTCCCGGCTGGATCTGGTTGTAGTGGGCGGCCGATCTTTCCAGCCAGACCCTGAGTTGCTTTCCAGTGCGCCGCACCCCATAAAGCGTATCCGAAAACGGAAAAATTGCGGCCGCATCGCGCAATGTGATCGGACCCGGCGGAATGTCGATAAATTGCCCCGGCCCGCTGCGCCCGCCAAACCGGTAAGATGACTTTGCCGCCAGTATTGGAAGCCCCGCGTCACCCGTGTGCGCGATCGCCTTGCTGAGCGCCTTTTGCATGGCTCGGGCCAGCAGTTGCTGGCTGAGATCGGGCTGGACCGTGGCAAAGTAGCTGACAATCGGGAGATCGGTTCTGGCGATGGGTGCGCGCAGTTTTGCCAGCGTTTCGGCATGCGGGGCGGCGACAAGATCGCGCAGTTTCCGGCCAAGGGGGTTTTGGTGTCCCTGCGATGGCCGCGCATGGATCAGCCGGGTCTTGTGGCCTGCGATTGACCACGCGCCTTTCTCCCATTGCAGATCCAGATCAATGACGCCCAGTGACTTGCCGCAAAACCGGGCCATGACCGCCGGCTTTCCATGCAGCCGTCCGTTCCGGTCATCAGCGGGGTTTGCGTTTGTCCCCTCCGGATCAGGGAAGGCTTCATGGGTATGACCCAAAAGAAGGACATCAATACCGTCGGTCATCGCAAGAGGCAGTGCCGCGTTCTCCATGCGTGGGCTGCGCTCTGACGCGCCAATCCCGGAATGGCAAAGCGCGATGATAAGGTCTGCCCCGGCGGCGCGCATTTGTGGGATGACCTCTTGCGCGGCATCAACAATATCGTCTGCACGGACGGCGCCATCGCCAAATGGATTCCCCCAATCTTCGATTTGGGGCGGGCCAAATCCCGTGATGCCGATCCTGATCGGGCGCCCTTGCCCATCATCACAAGGGATATCAGTTTCCAGAATGTCAAAGGGCCGGGCCAACGCTTCGCCGTCGCGGCAAGCAATATTCGCGCTTATGATCGGAAACTTGGCTTTGGACAGGATATTGCGAAGGAACCGCAGCCCATAGTCAAATTCATGGTTGCCCAGGGTCATCGCGTCATATTCCATCAGGTTGAATGCCGCGATCATCGGGTGCGTCTGATCTGGACCCAGATGTCTGGCCAGGTGATCTGCAAGAGGATTGCCCTGAATGGTATCGCCGTTGTCGCAAAGCAGGGTCGTGACACCTTTTTCCTTCCGAAGCGCCTCAATCTGATCGATCAGGCCAATCAAACCGATGCCGGGGTCCGTCACATCAGCAAAGTAATCGTAGTCAAGCAACTGCATGTGCAGATCTGTGGTTTCAAGGACACGCAGCCTGCCGGCAGGAAGACGCGAAGGAGACGGAACCGAAGCCTGCATGATGCAACCCTAGTGAGAATTCTTGAAGGCGACTACGCCATCTTGTCGGAAAAAATTGCACTTGCGCAAGCTCCGTGGCATCCCGGCGCGATGAAGATTGCAGAGACAGTGACATTCGGCGGCTCCCGGTTTGATCGTGCGGCAGAAATGCGCGGTCAGGCTCAGGCAATGCGCAAGCAGGACGACGCCTGTGCGATCCTCTTGTGGCGCGGGAAACCGATGATCGCAGGAGACGTTTTGCTGCGCCTTCCGATGGATCATCCCGTGATGGTGGATGCTGCCACGGACATGATTTTTCTGGGACGAGAGGATGCAGCACCTGTCTTTGCCGCTGATCTTTCGGCGTGGCAACCTGAAGGACCGCAGGCGGAGACGCTCGACCGCTTTCTTGATCCGTCTGAGCAAAGACACTCTGCTGTTCCGGGCGCGGCATTTGCTGAACTACGTGCCATCATGGCACGCTTGTCCCCGCGCGATGCAGAGCTGGCAGCGACGGCAAAGGCGGTGATGGAATGGCACCGATCGCACCGGTTTTGCGCGCGCTGTGGGGCGCAAAGCCAGATCGCCATGGGAGGCTGGCAGCGTGATTGTGCGGTCTGCGACGGCCATCATTTTCCGCGCACCGACCCGGTTGTGATCATGTTGATCACCCATTGCAATGCGGTCCTTGTCGGTCGGTCGCCAGGGTGGCCGGAGGGGATGTATTCTCTTTTGGCGGGGTTCGTGGAACCGGGGGAAACCATAGAAGCCGCGGTCCGCCGCGAGGTCTTTGAGGAAGCCGGCGTGCGCGTGGGGGCTGTGTCCTATCTCTCCAGCCAGCCCTGGCCGTTTCCGGCCTCACTGATGCTGGGATGCGCTGGCGATGCGCTGGACCGGGAGCTGACCATCGACCCGGAAGAAATTGAAGATGCCATGTGGGTCACACGGGAAGAAATGGCTGAGGCCTTTGCCGGAAATCACCCCGGGCTGTTGCCAGCGCGCAAAGGGGCCATAGCGCATTTCCTTTTGCAGGCGTGGCTGTCAGACAGGCTTGGCTAGGTGACGGGTGGGATAAGGTGAAATGAAGCTCAGCACACGCGAAGATATTGATGCTCCGATTGCCTACGTTTACGAACGGGTAAGCGATTTTGCCCATTTCGAGCGGCGCGCGATGCGCCAGGGTGTAGATGTCATTCGCCGCTCTCAGGGCGAACCGACGATCGGGACCATTTGGGACATCGCGTTTGAATTTCGCGGCCGATCCCGCAATGTTCAGGCTGAGCTGACCACGCTTGAACAGGAACACGCCATCGAAGTTGCAAGCAAGTCCGGTGGGCTGACAGCTGTGACCCAGATCGAAACCGTGGCACTTTCTGCGACGCGCACCCGTGTTCTGGTGTCTTGTGACATGCGTGCCGGGACACTGACGGCGCGTCTGCTGTTACAGTCGGTCAAGCTCGCAAAAGCCAGACTGACCTTGCGATTCAGGGCGCGCGTTCTGGATTTCGCTGAAACCATTGAGGACGACTACCGGCGTGGGCAGTGACGCCGTGGTCGGCGCTTGCGATCGGGCCAGACGGTATCCGGCGCGAATTCACGCCTGATCGCTGGCTTTTTCATGCCGCCGCGCCGCGGCCGGGTAGACCCCCATGACGTGCAGGTGGTCGGTAAAATAGCCTAGCTCTTCCAATGCCAGTTTGACGTTGGCATCGTCAGGATGGCCTTCGATTTCGGCATAGAACTGTGTGGCCATGAAGTCGCCGCCCACCATGTAGCTTTCCAGCTTGGTCATGTTGACGCTGTTGGTCGCGAATCCACCCATTGCCTTGTAAAGCGCCGCCGGGATGTTGCGGACGCGAAAGACAAAGCTGGTCATCATGCCAGAGGGGCCGCGGCGCGTATAGTCGGGCGCGCGTGCCATGATCAGAAAACGGGTGGTGTTGCGGGCGTGGTCTTCGATATGGCGGGCCAGGACCTTGAGGCCATAGATGTCAGCGGCAAGTTCTGATGCCAGGGCGCCGGTGCTGAGGTCATCGCCGGCGGCCACTTCGCGCGCGGCGCGGGCGTTATCTGAACTGGTGCGCCCGGTGATCCCATGTTTGCGCAGGAATGTGCCGCACTGGGGCAGGATCACAGGGTGGCCGCGTGCCACTGCGATGTCTGACAAGGTAGCCTCCGGCTTGCCCAGCAGATTGATATGCACCCTGACAAAGGTTTCATCGACAATATGCAGACCGCTTTCGGGCAAGAGCGAATGTACATCCGCAACCCGACCATAGGTGGAGTTTTCGACAGCGATCATGCCAAGATCAGCGGCACCACTCCGGACAGCCTCGATTGCAGCCTCGAAGGTGGCGCAGGGCAGGGGGGTATGGTCCGGGCGCGCGGTCACACAGGCCTCGTGACCATAGGCCCCCAATTCACCTTGAAATGCGATTCTTTGCGACATCACTGTGACCTCCGTGTTGCCACCCGAAAAAAATGGGCGATTGGTCGCGGCAGTATACCTTGCAACCCGGTGTGGGAAGCGGATAGATAGCTATAAAACTTTGAACTGAATGGAACGCGACATGTTCGACACAATGACGATGACCAAGGTAATCGGTAGCCTTTGCGGTACTCTCCTTGTCTTTTTGCTCGGCGCCTGGCTTGCAGATGAAATATATTCGGCTGGTGAAGCCGGCAAATACGACAAACAAGCCTACGTCATCGAGGTCGAAGGCGCTGAAGAGGAAGAGCAGGAAGTCGTCGAAGAAGTGTCGTTTGCCACCCTCTACCAAACTGCCAGCGCAGAAATCGGCGAAGGCCTGTGGCGCAGCTGCCGCGCTTGTCACACGCTCGAATCCGGTCAGCAGGGAACGGGGCCGTCGCTGTTTGGCGTTGTTGACCGCCCCGTGCAGTTCTTCGATGAATTCAACTATTCTGGCGCCTTGATCGAAGCGGCGGATGTCTGGACCCCTGAAAACCTGAATGCGTTCCTTGAAAACCCACGCGGTTTCGCACCCGGTACAGCGATGAGCTATAGCGGGATGCGCGATGGTGAAGATCGGGCGAACCTGATCGCCTATCTGGCCACAATCGGCGAATAAGGGCCGGAGGATGAGAAGACAAAGGGCCGTCCGCCGGGGCGGCCTTTTTTGTTGGTATGTTACAGTTGCTTCACCACTTGTTCACGCAAACTCAACTTGAAACTTTGCCAAACAGCCCATTTACTTCCGATACCCGAAACAACACGGCCCTAACCCGGAGAAATCGATGCAAGAGCAATCCCATTCCATTGCCACAGCGAAACCCAATCACGCATCGCTGCGCCGGCTGCAGACTTGGGTTCTTGGCTCTGCAATCGGTATTGCCGCACTTTGGGCCGGATCCGAGGGCCGTGCCGATAGCCACGAGAATGTAACGGTCAGCCATGGCTATACGAATTTCGGCGAATTGATGTATGGGCCTGATGCGGTGCTGGATTACGTGAACCCCGATGCGCCAAAGGGCGGTGAGTTTTCACAATGGGCGCAGGGGACTTTCGACAGCTTTAACATCTATACCCGCAAAGGCGTGCCAGCCGCACTTGCCACGATTGGATATGAATCCATTCTGACGTCCACGGCTGACGATCCCTATGGCAGCTACTGCTATCTGTGCGAAACGATGGAATATCCCGAAAGCCGCGACTGGGTGATCTTCAATTTGCGCGATGACGTCATGTTCTGGGACGGCACCAAGATGACCGCCGAGGACATCAAATTTTCATTCGAACTTCCTCTGGAACAGGGAATCACCGAGTACCGCAGCGTCTATTCGCAGTTCATCGAGAGCGTAGAGGTGCTGGACACATATCGCATCCGTTTCAACTTTGCCGAAGGCGCGCCGCGCCGCGATGTCGTGTCCTGGGCTGGCGGCACATCGGCATGGTCAAAGGCGTGGTTTGAAGAAAACCAAGTGCGGCTGGATGAAACCGCTGATGCGCCCTTCATGGCGACGGGACCCTACCGCCTTGATGAGGTGGATATCGGGCGTCAGATTATCTATCGCTACGATTCCGATTGGTGGGGTGCTGATCTGCCAATCAATCAGGGCCGAAATAACTTTGAGACCATCCGGGTCGAGTATTTCGCCGACAATGGTGCAGCCTTTGAGGGCTTCAAGTCCGGCGTTTATGCCTATCGGAACGAAAACAGTTCACTGCAATGGGCCACAGGGTACGACTTTCCCGCCCGCGAGCAGGGTCGGGTCAAGGTTGAAGAATTGCCCAACGGGGCTATCGGCACCGGGCAGGGGTTTGTATTCAACCTGAACCAGGAAAAATTCCAGGACCCGCTTGTGCGGGAGGCCATCACCTCGATGGTGAATTTCGAATGGATGAACGAGACGCTGTTCTATGGGCTTTACGAGCGTCCTGAATCCTTCTGGGACAATTCTGACCTCAAGGCGGTCGGCGCGCCGTCCCCCGCAGAGACCGCGATTTTGCAGCCGCTGGTCGATGAGGGGCTGCTGGATGCCGCAATCCTGACTGATGAGGCCACGATCCCGCCTGTTTCGACCACTTCAGAACGCCCGATGGATCGCGGCCAGTTGCGTGCTGCGTCGGCTTTGCTGGACGAAGCGGGCTGGCTTGCAGGCGATGATGGGATGCGGCGCAAGGATGGCGCACTGCTTGAAGTGACGTTTCTTGAGCGGTCGCCACAGTTTGACCGGATCATCAACCCGATTGTCGAAAACCTCAAACGTCTTGGCGTGGATGCAAAGCTGGAGCGGGTCGATACGGCGCAGTTTATTGAACGTCGTCGGTCCGGCTCGTTTGATATCGTGAATGCCTCGCTCGGGCAGGGGTATGAACCCGGCCAGCAACTGGCGCAATTCTTCGGGTCGGCTGCCGCAGAGGACAGTTCGCGCAATCCGATGCGCCTGAAACTGCCCGCCGCTGACCGCCTGATCGAAGAAATTGTCGCCGCTGAAACGCTCGAGGACCTGACGACCCGCACCCGGGCGCTGGATCGCGTCCTGCGCGCCGAGCGGTTCTGGATTCCGCAGTGGCAGAAAGGCGTTCACACGGTCGCCTATTACGACATGTACCGTTTTGCCGAAATTCCGCCCCTGGCTTTGTCGCCCATCGATAACTGGTGGTATGATGCCGAGGCAGGCGAGGCGCTGCGCGCCGCCGGTGCATTCCAGTAGGATACTGACGTGGGCGCATATATTCTCAGGCGTTTGCTGCTGGTGATCCCGACGCTCCTGGGGATCATGATCATCAACTTTTCGCTGACCCAATTCGTTCCCGGCGGGCCGATCGAACAGATCCTGGCCGAGCTTGAAGGCGGCGGTGATGTGTTCGAAGGCATCTCTGGCGGTGGCAGTGAGCTGGTTGAGGGAGGCGACAGCGACTACATCGGGGGGCGTGGCCTGCCAGCGGATTTTATTGCGGATCTTGAGCGCGAATTTGGCTTTGACAAGCCGCCGCTGGAACGCTTCCTCAATATGATGTGGAACTATATGCGCTTTGATTTCGGAGAGAGCTATTTCCGCTCGATCAGCGTGTTTGATCTGGTGATGGAAAAGATGCCGGTATCGATTACGCTGGGCCTTTGGTCTACGCTGATCGCCTATTTCATTTCCATTCCGCTTGGCGTCAAAAAGGCCGTCCGGGACGGAACACCCTTTGATACCTGGACATCCGGCGCGATCATTGTGGGCTATGCGATTCCGGGGTTTTTGTTCGCAATCCTTTTGATCGTACTTTTTGCAGGCGGGTCGTATTTCCGCATATTCCCGTTGCGGGGCCTGACTTCTGCCAACTTCGAGGAACTGTCGCTGATCGGCAAAGTGCTGGATTATTTCTGGCACATCACGCTGCCGGTGCTGGCCTCGACCATCTCGGCCTTTGCGACGCTGACCTTGCTGACCAAGAACAGCTTTCTTGATGAAATCAAGAAGCAATATGTGATGACCGCCCGCGCCAAGGGCCTGTCAGAGCGGCGGGTGCTTTATGGGCATGTATTCCGCAACGGAATGCTGATTGTGATTTCGGGCTTTCCTGCGCTGTTCATTGGGGTGTTCTTTGGCGGGTCGCTGATTATCGAAACCCTGTTCTCGCTTGATGGTCTTGGACGGCTTGGGTTTGAGGCCGCCGTAGCCCGTGATTATCCGGTCGTCTTTGGCACGCTTTTTGCGTTCTCGCTGATTGGTCTGGTTGTCGGGATCATCACGGATTTGACCTATGTGCTGATTGATCCGCGCATTGATTTCGAGGCGCGAAACTGATGGCGAAGCGTCCTTTCCTGTCCCCGCTGAACCAACGCCGCCTGCGCAATTTCCGCCGCAACAGGCGTGCGTTCTGGTCTTTGGTGGTCTTTGGTGTGCTGTTTGGCCTGTCAATATTTGCTGAATTCATTGCCAATGACAAACCGATCGCCGTCAGCTATCGCGGTGAGATCCGCATGCCGATCTTCAGCTTTTATTCAGAAAGGGATTTCGGCGGCGATTTTCCGACTGAGGCAGGCTATGGCGAACCCGAGGTGGATTGCCTGATTGTCACCGGCGGTCTGGAGGATTGTTTTGACAACCCCGAAGAACTGATTGCCCTGGTGGATGCGGGCCAGGTCCTGGACGGTGATTTTGAAGCAGGCTGGATGCTCTGGCCGATCATCCCTTATTCCTACAACACGATCGTTGACGTCTCAGGGGTGGCCCCGGCGCCACCCAGTTCCGAGAACTGGCTTGGCACAGACGATACCAAGCGCGATGTCACCGCGCGGGTGATCTATGGGTTCCGATTATCGGTGACTTTTGCGCTGACTGTGACCGTCGCTGCATCCCTCATCGGGATCATGGCCGGCGCAGTGCAGGGGTATTTTGGCGGCTGGACCGACCTGATTTTCCAGCGGTTCATTGAAATCTGGACAGGGATGCCGTCTCTTTACGTCATCATCATCGTCTTTGCGATCCTGGGTCGAAGTTACTGGCTGCTTGTGTTTCTGACGGTGCTGTTTGGATGGCCCGCCCTTGTGGGTGTTGTCAGGGCTGAATTCCTGCGCGCCCGCAATCTGGAATATGTGCGTGCGGCCAAGGCGCTGGGCGTGCGTGATCGGGTCATCATGTTCCGCCATATGCTGCCCAATGCGATGGTGGCGACGCTGACCATGCTGCCGTTTCTGGTGACGGGCGCCATTGGCGGTCTGGCATCGCTAGACTTCCTCGGCTTTGGCCTGCCCTCGTCCGCCCCGTCGCTGGGAGAGATGACATTGCAGGCCAAGCAGAACCTGCAAGCACCGTGGCTGGGCTTCACCGCCTTTTTCACCTTTGCGATCATGTTGTCGCTTTTGGTCTTTATCTTTGAAGGCGTGCGCGATGCCTTTGATCCACGCAAGACCTTTGTGGCGGACGGCAATGTCATCACGGATGAGGCAGTGTTTGAAACCGCTGAACAGGCACCCGCGACAGGGGCGGATAGAAAATGAGCAATCCGGTTCTTGATGTACAAAACCTGCGGGTGGCGTTTCGGCAGGATGGGGACACGACCCATGCTGTGCGCGGTGTGTCCTTTCAGGTGCAAAAGGGCGAGACTGTCGCGATTGTGGGTGAAAGCGGGTCGGGCAAATCTGTGACGGCGCTTTCGGCCGTGCAGCTTTTGGGCGACAGCGCCGTGATGGCCGGGTCGATCAAATACGATGGCGAAGAAATGGTTGGGGCCGATGAAACCGCCCTGCGCCGGGTGCGCGGCAATGACATCAGTTTCATTTTTCAGGAGCCGATGACATCGCTCAACCCGCTGCATACGCTGGAAAAGCAACTGGCCGAAAGCATTGAACTGCATCAGGGCCTGCGCGGAGCGGCGGTACGCGACAGGATTGTTCAGCTCTTGAACCGTGTTGGTATCCACGATGCAGAAAGCCGCCTTGGGTCTTATCCGCACCAATTGTCCGGTGGGCAGCGCCAGCGCGTGATGATCGCGATGGCGCTGGCGAACGGGCCGGAGTTGCTGATCGCCGATGAGCCGACGACCGCACTTGATGTGACCATTCAGGCGCAAATTCTGGACCTGCTGGCGGACCTCAAGCGCGATGAAGGCATGTCGATGCTGTTCATCACGCATGACCTGACCATTGTGCGCAAGATCGCAGACAGGGTGTGTGTGATGAAAGACGGCGAGATCGTCGAGACGGGGCCGACGGCGGCGATCTTTGATGCCCCCCAGCATCCTTACACCCAAGCGCTGTTGGCAGCGGAATCCACCGGCGGGCCGACGCCTGTTCAATCGGATGCTCCTGTCGTGCTGGAAACAGACGCGGCAAAGATCTGGTTCCCGGTCCAGCGTGGGCTTTTGAAGCGGACGGTGGGGTATATCAAGGCGGTCAATCAGGCAACATTGACCGTGCGCGCGGGCGAAACGCTGGGCGTTGTGGGCGAAAGCGGGTCAGGCAAGACGACGCTTGCGCTGGCGGTGATGCGGCTGATCAGATCGGAAGGCCGGATTGCGTTTCAGGGGGCTGACATTCACCACCTGAACCAGCGTCAGATGCGGCCTCTGCGCAGTGACATGCAGATCGTGTTTCAGGACCCTTACGGATCCCTGAGCCCGCGGATGACCGTGGCCGAAATTATCGCAGAAGGTTTGGGCGTGCATGGGGTCGAACCGGGCCGGAACAGGCGCGATATGGTGGCCGAGATCATGGGTGAGGTGGGTCTAAACCCGTCTCTGATGGACCGCTACCCGCATGAGTTTTCCGGCGGCCAGCGTCAGCGGATCGCCATCGCGCGGGCCATGATCCTGCGCCCCAAACTGCTGATCCTCGATGAGCCGACATCGGCGCTGGACATGACGGTGCAGGTGCAGATCGTGCATCTCTTGCGTCAGTTGCAGCAGAAATACGGGCTGGCGTATCTGTTCATCAGTCACGATCTCAAGGTCGTGCGGGCGCTGTCGCACAAAGTTATGGTGATGAAGCAGGGTGATGTGGTCGAGGCAGGGGACGCCGACGCGATCTTTGGCGCACCGCAAACGGGGTATACCCGTGCGCTGATGGCGGCGGCGTTTGAGGGCAAAGTAGCCTGAGCCGAGGTCGGCCTAGCTGTCTGAGCCGATCATGAAGCATGTGGTGCCACGTGCCTGCAAACGCCGACAGGCAAGATCAGCGCCTTCGCGCGAAAGCCCCATGAAGTTCGCATCAAAGCCACCCGGGCGCTGGACGACGCGGCGCAAGGCACCATCAAGCGTGCTCATTTCATTCAGCGCGACGCGCAGCAACACGCGCTCGGCGTCATAGCGCGTGTTGAAGCGTCCGACATTCACACCCCAATAGCGCCCCCCTGATGTCGAGATACGGGTTACAATCTCTGGCCCGGTGTCCACAGGTGTTGTCGGCGGCGGGGCAAGTGCTGCAACCTGCGTTTCCGTCATTGGACGCGCGACAGGCGTCACGGGGGGTGGCACAGCCGCAGCCACCTGTGTTGGCGCCGCCGGTGTCGGTGTACCGATCGCCTCGGCCAGGGCGGCATTCACAGACTGCGTAATGGCGGCGTTGATCGCATCGGCCTCGACGGCGGCGATCAGAAGTTCTTCTGTAGCCGGAGCAGTTGTTGGTCGCGCGGTTGGCCGGATGCTGCGGGTGATCAGGCCGTTGACGCGAACGACTTTGCCGGGGTTCACCTGACCCGCGCCGCCGGTCGAGCTGGACAGCATCGCCGCTGGCGGGGTTGGGCGTCGGATCGTGGCCTGCGATGGCGCGCGGTTAAAGCCCATGTTCATGAGTTCTGTGATGCGCGCGTTGCGTGCAGATGTCGAGGTGCCGCCAAACACGGTCGCGATGATCCGTTCCTGGCCACGCTGGGCAGAGGCGACAAGGTTGAAGCCCGCCGCGCGGGTGTACCCGGTCTTGATGCCGTCAGCGCCGGGATAACTGTCAAGCCAGCGACGGTTTGTGTGGCGCACTGTCGCAATGCCTGCGTTGGCCGTGCGGCGCGAGAAAAGGTTGTAATACTGCGGGAAGTCATAAATCACATGGCGCCCCAGCAATGTCATGTCACGGGCGGTCGAATAGTGGCCCTCCTGGGTCAGGCCATTGGCGTTACGAAAGTTGGTGTTCCGCATTCCCATCGCGCGGGCCGTGCGGTTCATGCGTGTGGCAAAGGCCTCTTCGGAGCCAGAGATCGCTTCGGCGATTGCGGTGGCAGCGTCATTGGCGGATTTGACGGCGGCTGCACGCAGCAAGAACCGCAGGCGGATCGTCTGACCGGCACGCAAGCCCAGTTTCGATGGCGGCTCAGATGCGGCAAGGCGGCTGATGCGCACGGGTGTGTCCAGCGTGATCTCGCCACGTTCGATCGCCTGAAATGCCACGTAAAGGGTCATCATCTTGGTCAGAGATGCCGGTGCCAGCCGGGTGTCGGCATTGCGCGAATGCAAAACCTCGCCTGTGCGCGCATCCATCACCATCGCAGCATAGGGTGCCGCTGTTGCACGGATAGGCGCAAGCATCAAAGATATCAGAAGTACACATAGAAATAGCCCCTGGAGGGCCCACTGTCCCGGACGACTTGTCACGTCGCTTGCCTCTTTTTCTGCCTCAGTGACCCCGGATTTTTCCGGTGGCCGTATTATTATGGCGTTACGCTAGCACAAGTCTCGTTTTCAGAAAATACCCTAAATTCAAAGACTTTCATGTCGATCATGCGGGGCTGTTTCAACATCTAGTAAGCGGAACGTCCATAGGCGCTAGATAGGTGCATAACTGCAGGGTCACGGGCGCGCATGATTGTGATATCATGGGGTTTTCATGGCCACCGGGTGCCTTATATATAGCGCCAACCCAACAAGGCACGCAAAATGCAGGCAGAGTTTCACATGATGGCCCAGAAAGAAGGCGATGGCGAAAGCGACGTCGGTGTTGCCCTTGAAACCAAGCCCAAGACAAAACGCCCCCCGATGTACAAGGTATTGATCTTGAACGATGATTTCACGCCGATGGAGTTCGTCGTCCATGTTCTGGAGCGGTTTTTTGGGCTGTCCCATGCGCAATCGTTTGAATTGATGCTGACGGTCCACAAGAAAGGCATCGCCGTTGTGGGTGTCTTCAGTCACGAGATTGCCGAAACGAAAGTGGCGCAGGTGATGGATTTCGCCCAACGCCACCAACACCCGCTTCAATGCACAATGGAGAAAGAATAGCGCGCCGTCGCTGTTCGCCCCCGGATGTCCCATTCCCGATTGCGCACCGCACTTGATGACGGCCTGATCGTGATGCCGTCAGGTGACATCGCCTTGATGCGTCCCCCTGCGACCTATGATGTGTCGGCGTTGCCGCGCGAACGGGTGCAGATCGTGCATGGGTTTTTTCCTGACGTGGCCGCCTGGCAGGCGGGCGGATACACCGTCCGGCAGGATCTGCCCGCTGTCTCCGTCGCCGTGGTGGTTGTCCCACGCGCCAAGGCGCTGGCCCGTGCGATGGTGGCTGAGGCTTGCGCCAAGGCTGATCTGGTGGTCGTTGACGGGCAAAAGACCGATGGTGTCGATAGCCTGTTCAAGGCCTGCCGCAAGGCGCTGGGCGATTTGCCATCAATCACGAAAGGGCACGGTCGGGTTTTCTGGTTTCCTGCGAGCGAGGCATTCGTTGACTGGACCGCGCCAAAACCGGCGAAGGGGCCGCATGGCTATTTCACGACGGCGGGGGTGTTTTCGGAGGGGGCGGTTGATGCGGGGTCTGCTTTACTGGCCGACACCCTGCCTGCCAAACTGCCGGCTCGCATGGCCGATCTGGGCGCAGGCTGGGGTTATCTGGCGGCCCCAGTTCTGGCCCGCGAGGGTGTCAAATCGCTCGACCTGATCGAAGCAGAGGCACTGTCGGTGCAATGTGCGAGGCTGAATGTCAGTGATCCTCGGGTGACGTTCCACTGGGCGGATGCCACGCGGTTCGCGGAAACCCCCTATGATGGCATCGTGATGAACCCGCCGTTTCATGCCAGTCGCGCCTCTGACCCCGGATTGGGCCGGGCCTTTATTCAGGCTGCCGCCCGCCTGCTGGCTCCGCATGGCAAGTTGTGGATGGTGGCAAACCGGCATTTGCCTTATGAGGCAACACTGACCGAATGTTTCCGCAATGTGGACATGATCGGTAGCAATGGTGCATTCAAGGTGTTCCATGCCAACAGGCCGCAGCGCTGAGCGGCCACCGGGGAGAGTTCGGATGTCATTTTCCATTACTGGTAAGACCGCAATCGTGACGGGTGCCGCCAATGGCGTTGGTCTTGCGATTGGCCGTCATTTTGCCAAAAAGGGCGCGAATGTCGTCTTTGCCGATATGGACGAAAAAACGCTGAACCATGAGCTTGGTGAAGAGGCAGAAAAAGAAGAGAGCATCCGCATCTTCGCCGGTGATCTGCGCAAGAGACTGACCATCGCCAATTTGCTGTCGACGACCATCGACGCTTTTGAGCGAGTGGACATTCTGGTCAACGCGGCGCGTCAGGTCTTGAAAACGGACCCGCTGGACGCCGACGACAACTCGGTCGAGGAGTTGCTTCTGCAAAACGCGATTGCCTCTTTGCACGTCAGTCAGGCAGTTGCCCGACGAATGATCAAGCAAGCTGATGGCGCAACGGGCGAACCCATCGGGTCCATTGTGAACCTCAGCTCTATCGCGGCGCGCCGTGCCCATCCTGATCTGCTGGCCTATTCGGTCAGTTCCGCAGCATCCGACCAGATAACCCGGTCGTTGGCCGTCGCTTTTGCTCCTCATGGAATTCGGGTGAATGCGGTGGCCTTTGGCAGCGTCATGAGCGCGAGCCTGAAGGCGTCACTGAAAGATCAGGACGACCTGCGAGAGACCATTGTTGGTCATACGCCGCTTCAGCGGATCGCCAGTCCGGGCGAGGTGTCGGATGCCGTGCAATACCTTGCGTCGGATGCCTCTGCATTTGTCACTGGGCAGATCATCACCGTTGATGGTGGGCGGACATTGATAGACCCAGCCGCAGTGGCGGCCCATTAGGGCCGTATCCGCAAGGTCTGCGTCAGGTTCTTGGAATGGCCCCGCTATTCAGGATGGACGGCGATGCACTGTGCGATCGCCTGATTGGAGGTCGCCCGGGCCAGGGTGAACCGTTCCTGAAGAGACTGAAGCTTTGCGCGCTCTGCATTCAGGTCAATGGCAACCGGCACGGTCGTCGTGAATGTATCAGTCTCTTCGCAGCTGAAAGTGAAGGTAGATCCGTCCTCATTGCGCCCGCGACATATGCCTCGCACAGTGCGGACGTCCTGCCGCTGTTCCAGCGCATAGCCGCGTTCCAGGTTTCCTTGCGTCTGGTTGATCAAACCGCTGAGCACACTGGCATCGCGGTTGGCGTCGTTGATGCATTGTTCGCGCGGCGTGGCACAGGCAGCAAGAAAGACAAGGGGAAATACGACTAAGGCGGGGTGCATTGCTCTCTCCGGTTTTGGTCTGGATCATCGGTGCATGGACACTATGGTGCTTAAAGACGATGCGAACATGCTATTCAATATCAGGGAAACGGATCAGGAATGTCAGACGGGTTTGACGCGGAGAAAAGCGCCGCATCTTCATGGTTCCGCGCGTTGCGCGATGAGATTGTGACCGCATTTGAAGGGCTGGAAGACAGCTTTGACGGCAAGGTTGATGCTGGCCGGTTTGAAGTGACCGAGACCGCGCGCGCCTCGGACGACGGGTCAAATGCGGGTGGAGGGTTGATGTCTGTGATGCGTGGCGGGCGTGTGTTTGAGAAGGTTGGTGTCAATGTCTCGACTGTCTATGGCCAACTGGGTGCATCAGCGCAAAAGGCAATGGCGGCCCGTGGGGTGCCCGGCATGGCAGATGATCCCCGGTTCTGGGCCTCCGGCATTTCGCTGGTGGCCCATATGCAGAACCCGCACGCCCCGGCTGTGCATATGAACACGCGCATGTTCTGGACCCCGCATGCCTGGTGGTTCGGTGGTGGGTCGGACCTGAACCCTTGCATAGAATATGCAGAGGACACCGCGCATTTTCATGCCACTCAGAAAGCGCATCTCGACCCGCATGGGCAAGACCATTATCCTAGGTTCAAGGCATGGGCCGATGAGTATTTCTATATTCCCCACCGCAATCGTGCCCGCGGTGTAGGCGGCGTTTTCATGGACGACTATTGCTCCGGTGACTGGGACGCGGATTTCAGGCTGACACAGGATATCGGCAAGGCATTCCTGCCCGCCTATGTTCCGCTGGTCGAAAAACGTCGGGCGACGTTATGGTCAGATGCGGACAAGGACCGGCAGTTGATCCATCGCGGGCTCTATGCGGAATATAATCTGGTTTATGATCGGGGCACAAAGTTTGGTCTGGCCACAGGGCATGATGCCAATGCCGTCCTGATGAGCCTGCCGCCGATGGCGAAATGGGTTTGATCTATTCGACCTTGATAAAGCGCGGTCCATCGATGTTGTCGCGATCGCTTTGAATTGCGGGCATTCCGTTTCCGCGTGTTGAAGCGGGCAGGACATTGCCAGCCGCCATTTGCGTCATTGCGATCCGGACCATCAGCGGCGAGACATCCTGGCGCAGACCCATTGCGATCAGATCATAGGCGCGGGGCGGGGCCGTCGCGACGATGATCCGCGCCACACGCATCATGCGCAATCCAGCGGGGTATGGTTCGCCTGCGCGTGCGCCCAGGGCGGTGACGTCTTTTGCGCTGGCTGGGATCAGGAAAATCCAGGCGATCAGAAACAGCAGACCGGCGCGCAAAACGGCACGAAAGCTGTGATATGCCAATCGCAATGTGAACGGTATCTGCAACGCAAGCTCCTTTCGACGCGGTTGGGCTAGCGTATCAATACGGCAAATTCAGGACCCGCGCACGGTGTCGATCATCAATTGGACGTTCTGTGGGTCTGCATCAGGCGTGATCCCGTGGCCGAGGTTGAAGATATGCGGCCCCCCCGACAGCGCGTCGCAGATCCGGCGCGTCTCGCTGACCAGCGCGTCGCCGCCGGTGACCATATGGGATGATTTCAGGTTTCCCTGTACGCAGCCGTCCTTTTGCACGTGTTCAGCCACCCAGGCGGCATCAACGCCATCGTCTGTGGCGACGCAATCGGCACCTGTGGCCGCATGAACACCCGCGTAATTCATTCCGGCCCCGCGAGGAAAGACGATAACCGGCACGCCGGGGTGCCTTTTTTTCAACGCGGCTGTGATCCGCTGCATGGGCTTGATTGAATAGGTGGCGAAATCGTCGCCTTTCAGCGATCCTGCCCAGCTGTCGAACAGTTTGACACATTCGGCGCCTGCGTCGATCTGCTTGGAGAGATAGGCGATCGTGCCTTCGGTCAATCGGTTGATGATGGCGTCGAACACAGGGCGGTTTTCGGACTTGAGCGCATGGGCCGGACCCTGATCGGGTGTGCCCTGGCCCGCGATCATATAGGTGGCGACCGTCCACGGTGCCCCCGCAAAACCGATGAGTGTGGTTTCATCAGGCAGATCCCGTGCCAGGATCTTCACGGTCTCATAAACGGGGTTCAGGGTGTCGTGAATTGCCTCGGTTGGTTTGAGTTGTGCCAGTTCATCGGCGGAGGTCACGGTTGAAAGGCGCGGTCCTTCACCAGTGACAAACCAAAGATCTGCCCCCAGGGCCTGGGGCAGCAACAAAATATCAGCGAATAGAATGGCCGCGTCAAAGCCATAGCGACGGATGGGTTGCAGCGTGACCTCTGCTGCGAGTTCGGGGTTATAGCACAGTGACAAGAAGTCTCCGGCTTGCGCGCGGGTCGCCTTGTATTCGGGCAAATACCGCCCTGCTTGGCGCATCATCCAGATCGGTGGTGTGGAAAGTTTTTCGCCGGCGAGCGCCCGCAGGATCGTCTTTTGCTGCGCCATGGGAGGTCCCTTTTATTTCGCCCCGTGGTCCCAATTGCAGAAGATGTTGTCAAGGGAGTTGTCGGGCCTTCTTGACACGTCTAACTATCGACCCATGACACTTGATTTGCCCAGCCCAGCTTCGCCCCTCAATATTGGAACCCGTGGCTCTCCTCTGGCTCTGGCCCAGGCGCATGAAACCCGGTCGCGGCTCATGGTTGCGTTTGATCTGCCGCAGGAGGCATTTGCGATTTGCGTGATCAAGGTCACGGGGGATGCAATTCAGGACCGCCCTTTGAAAGAGATCGGCGGGAAGGGCCTGTTTACCCGCGAAATCGAAGAGGTGCTGCTGGATGGCTCTATCGATATCGCGGTTCATTCGATGAAGGACATGCCTGTGGAACAGCCCGGTGGGCTGGTCCTGGACACCTATCTGCCGCGCGAGGATGTGCGCGATGCATTTGTGTCGCTGAGCGCAACGGGGTTGAGTGATCTGGCGCTGGGGGCGATTGTTGGCACCTCGTCCCTGCGCCGCCGCTCACAATTGTTGGTCCGGCGTCCGGACCTGAATGTCGTGGAATTCCGGGGTAATGTGCAGACCCGTCTGAAAAAGCTGGGCGATGGCGTGGCTCAGGCGACGTTTCTTGCCATGGCAGGCCTGAACCGGTTGAACATGACGGATGTGCCGCGCACCGCCATCCCGCCAGAAGATATGCTGCCCGCCGTCGCACAGGGTGCGATCGGGATCGAGCGGCGTGGTGATGATGCCCGCGTGGCCGGGATGCTTGAGGCGATCCATGACGGGCCGACCGGGCAGCGACTGGCTGCGGAACGCGCCTTTCTGGCGCATCTGGATGGGTCCTGTGAAACGCCGATCGGTGGGCTGGCCGAACTCGATGGCGGTTCAGTGCGATTGCGCGGAGAAATCCTGCGCACTGATGGCACAGAAGTCTTTGCCGATGATATGGACGGTGCGATTGAGGACGGTGCCGAGATGGGCCGCGCAATGGCGGCCGGGCTGTTGGAACGGGCGGGGCCGGACTTTTTCTGAAGAGCGAAAGAATTTCTGGAAATTCTTTCTGTCCGCGCAAGAAAATTCGAGAATTTTCTTGCTTGCTCAGGCGTCGGGAATGACTTTTCCGGGGTTAAGGATGTTGTTGGGGTCCAACGCGGCCTTGATGGCCCGCATCGCATCCAGCGCCACCGGATCCTTGCGCCGTTTCATGGTTTCCAGCTTGGAGACACCGATGCCATGTTCTGCGCTGAATGAACCGCCCAATTCCTGCACCACGTCTTCGACCGCCTCGACCAGCGCATCCATCACGCCTGGATCATTGCGGCTGACATAGCTTGTGTGATGGATGTTTCCGTCGCCGAGATGGGCGACGATCACTTCGTCTGCGTTCGGGTCAATGGCCTTGATCCGCGGGGTCAATGCCTTTTCAAAGGCCGCAACCTTGTCAAGTGGCACGGCCACGTCGGTGTTCACAAAGACCCCGCCAAAGAACGCGACTTCGCCTGCATCTTCGCGGCGTTTCCAGATTTGGCGGCGTTGTGTGTCATTCTGCGCGATCACGGCGTCCAATACGGTGCCGGCATCCAGCATCGCGCCAAGTGTGTTCTCCAGTGCGTCCACGACCGACAGGCTGCCGTCTTCATTGGGAATTGCATCTTTGGCCTGGGTCGCGGCGATCTCGATCATGATGTTGACATCATAGGTTTTGTCAAATGGCCCCGCGACACCTGGAAACAGCTCCTTGTGTTTGTCGATATAGCTGCGGGGCATGTATTCGAATGCCTCGACCCCGCCGCCTGTTTCGTCTTGCAGCTTGTGCAGCAGCTCCAGCGCGTCCGGCAGCGACGGCACGGCGACCATGGCGGTGGCATAGGCCTGCGGCTTTGGTTGCAGTTTCAGCACCGCGGCGGTGATGATACCCAACGTCCCTTCCGCCCCGATGACAAGGTTGCGCAGATCAAGGCCAGAGTTGTCTTTGTGCAGTGCGCTCATCAGGTTCATGATGCGGCCGTCGGCCATCACGACTTCCAGCCCCAGACACAGGCCGCGCGTGCTGCCATAGCGGACCACGTTTGAGCCGCCTGCGTTTGTTGACAGCAACCCGCCGATCATCGCCGACCCCCGTGCGCCGAGGGTCAGGGGAAAGATCAGGTCATGCTCTTGGGCGGCATCGTGCAGGTCGGACAGGATCACGCCGGCACCGACGGTCGCAGTGCGCCCTGCGGTATTGATTTCGGTGATGTCATTGAGACGCTCGACAGAGAGCATGAGCGCATCATCGGCCAGTGTTGCCCCGGTCAGGCCGGTTCGTCCTGACGCCGGGACGACGGGTGTTTTGGTCGCGTTTGCGATCTTTAGAATGGCAGAGACTTCCGCTGTATTTGCAGGGCGCAGGACGGCAAGTGGGGTTGACGTATAGGCCCCTGTCCAATCCTTGCCATAAGCGGCCGCGTCGGCCCCTGTCAGGATGCGGTCTGCACCGACGGCGGCAGCAATCTGGTCGAGGACAGTCATATTTTACCCCGCGTTGTTTGCGGCAACGCTAGCGAGAAAACACCACAGGTGGAAGGGTGGTGGTGGCGTGGGGGAGATTTGAACTCCCGACCTAACGATTATGAGTCGTTCGCTCTAACCAACTGAGCTACCGCGCCAATCCACGAGCGTCCGATTACGCAATGGGGGCAGGGGTGTCAAACCGATTCTGCCGATCAGGCGGGTAATTCCCGCCCAGGTATGGCGCAACTATTCTGCCCGACGGTCGGGTGTTGATCCTTCTGTCCCTAGTCATAGCGCAGTTCCGTCGCCTTGCCGCGAAAGATGACATATGACAGCACCGTGTAACCCAGAATGGTTGGCAGAACGATGCTGGTCCCGATCAGGATGATGAACAGGCTTTCCGGCGCGCTGGCGGCTTCATAAATCGTGATCTTTTCAGGCACCACATAGGGATAAAAACTATAGGCCATGCCGCCGAATGCCATCACCCAAAGCGCTGTCGCGGCGGCAAAGGGCTGCCAGGACCGACGGTCGCCCGCAAAGGGCATCGCGCGCAACATTGACCACAGCCAGAAAACCAGGAGAGCCGAAAGGATGGGCAGGGGCGTCAGAAAAAGCGCCTCGGGCCAGCTGAACCATTTGTCAAATATCCGGGTGCTGACCAAGGGCGTCGCAAGTGAAACTGCCCCGATCCCCAGGATCAGCCCCCATATGCCGCCCTTCGCCCATTCGACAGCCTTGATCTGCAAGGCGTCCGATGTCTTATGGATCACCCAGGTCGCGCCGATAAAGCTGTAGCCAACCGTCAGGAAAACAGCTGTCAGCATCGCGAATGCGACGTTGATCCAGGTCCACTCCAGCCCCATGACATACATCCCCAGCATGAACCCCTGGCTGAGCGATGTCATCAGGGACCCCGCAAAGAAAGCATTGTTCCAAAGGCGCTTGTGCGGCGCGGGCGCCTTGGCGCGGAATTCAAACGCGACACCGCGCAAAATCAGCCCGATCAGCATGATCGCCACCGGCAGGTAAAGCGCGGTCAGGATCACACCATGGGCGGCGGGGAAGGCCACAAGCAACAACCCGACCGCCAGAACGAGCCATGTTTCATTGGCGTCCCAGAAGGGGCCGATAGACGCGATCATCCGGTCTTTCTCGGCGTCAGTGGCAAAGGGGAACAAGACCCCCACGCCAAGGTCAAACCCATCGAGGACGACGTAGATCAGAATGGAAACACCCATCAGCCCCGCAAAGACAAAGGGCAGCCAGATGGCAGGATCACCGAAATAATACATTGTTCTACTCCGCTGGAAGTGTCTTGGGGGCTGCCGCAGGGGGCGGTGCATTTCGCGTCCCGATGTCTTCGCCACGCGCAGTTTTTCGTGCCAGATAGAAGATCACGAAGATATAAGCTGCCAGCAGTGCCGCATAGACCAGAAGGTAGGCGATCAGCGTCGACAGCACCATTGGCGCGGGGACATCGGCGACGGCCTCCTTCGTGGTCATCACGCCCTGGACCAGCCACGGCTGACGCCCGATCTCGGTAGTGTACCAGCCAGCCAGGGTAGCCAGCCAGCCGCTGAAGCTCATCCCGACCAGCCCATAAAGCATCGGCTTGGGCAGCCCTTCGACGCCGCGCTTGCGGCGCAGGATCAAGAATGCCGCAGTCCAGCTGACAAGCAGCATCAAGAGGCCTGTGCCGACCATCACGCGGAATGACCAGAAAACGGGTGCGACGCGCGGGTGCAGAATTTCACCATCTTCACCGACGAATTCGTTCAGGCCTGTCACCTTGCCGTTCCAGTCGCGGGTCAGGATGAAGGATGCCAGCTTGGGTATGGCAATCTCAAACCTGTTCTCGCGGGCTTGCTCATCGGGCAAGGCGAAAAGGACGAGTGGCACGCCGGTCCCGGTTTCCCAATTGCCTTCCATTGCCGCCACTTTGGCGGGTTGGAATTCCTTCGTGTTCAGCCCGTGCAGGTCGCCCACAAAAATCTGGACAGGAATCAGCAGGGCGGCCGCAAAAACGGCTGTTTTCAGCGCCACGCGGACACCGTCGGTCCGACCTCCGATCAGCCAACGGTAGGCGCTGACGCCTGCAATCAGGAAGCTGACAGTCAGGAAGCTGGCCAGGACCATATGGACAAAGCGGTATGGCATCGATGGGTTGAAGATGATGGCGGACCAATCGGTTGCGTAAGCCACGCCATCGATCATTTCGAACCCCTGGGGTGTATGCATCCAGGAATTCAGGACAATGATCCAGAAGGCGGACATCAATGTGCCGAAGGCGACAAGAAAGGTGGCCAGGGTATGCACCCAGTTCGGCACGCGGCTGAACCCAAAAAGCATGATGCCGAGAAACACGGCTTCTAGAAAGAAGGCGGTCATGATCTCGTAGGCCAGCAATGGCCCGGCAATATTGCCGACCGTTTCCATGAAACCGGGCCAGTTGGTGCCAAACTGAAAGGACATCGTGATGCCCGACACAACCCCCATCGCGAAAGAGAGCGCAAAGATTTTGACCCAGAAGCGATAGGCCTCCATCCAGCGTTCATCGCCCGTGCGGTTGTAGCGCAGCTTGAAGAAGAGCAGGACCCAACCCAGGGCGATGGTGATCGTCGGGAACAGGATGTGGAATGAGATGTTCGCCGCGAATTGAATGCGGGAAAGAAGGAGGGTTTCGATGTCCATGGGATGCCTTTTGTATCCGGGCGTTTATGTCGTTACCGATCATATAGCTGCGGTGCGGCATAGATCATGGGGGTGCGACAGGAGGGCGCGGCTGAACCGGCGCATTGGCAGCCCCTGCGAAAGGATTGCCACCTTTCGCACCCTTGCCCGCAACGAATGGAAGCCCAGATCGGTCGTTAACGTGTAAATTGCCAGCGGGTCACTTGGGTGTAGGGTTGCCCCCCGGTCACGGTAATCGAACCGAAACCCCGATGGTTCGGTGTATCGGGCCACGCCTGCGGCTCGATCACGAGGCCTTCATAGCAGGATTTGCCGGGGCGGCGGGACGTGGCGGCATCGTGAATTTGCACGCCCGCCTCGGTAGTGGCCACCGTCATGGCGACACCTGCGTTTCCGGTCAGCCACAAGACGTCACGCAACGCCTGCTTGCCACCGGCAAGGCAGAAATTGTGGTCAAGCGCGGGCGCGCCGATTTGCGGGACCTGACCTTTGCGGAAATCCATCGGGGTCCCTGCGACCGTCGCAATCTCTCCTGTTGGGCAGGTGCGATCATCAATCGGCAGGTAATGATCGGCGGCAATCCGAAGGTGATGTCCTTCCCATGTTTTGCTGCCATCAAGGTTCCAGTAGATATGGCTGGCCAAATTCATGCAGGTTGCCGCATCGGTCGTCCCATTGATTGTCATGGTCAGCGTGGCCAGTGCGCTGACCTGATATGTCACCATGATGTCGCGCTGGCCTGGAAGCCCGGCGGCACCGTCCGGCAGGGTCAGCGCAAGGGTCACGCTTTCTGCTGTTTGCGATGCCACCTGCCAGATCTTGCGATGCACGCCCTGTGATCCGGAGTGCAGGTGGGTATCGCCGTTTTCGTTGCGTTCCAGTTCGTACATCATTCCGTCCAGCCGCACTCGCGCGTTGCTGATCCTGTTGGCAATCGGTCCGACGATGGCGCCGAAATACCCCATGGTGGTTTCGTAGTCCTTCAGTTCATCCGATCCCAGCGCCAGCCCGTGCCGCACTCCGGTCAGGCGCACATCCTGCACGACCGCACCAAGCGTCAGAATACTGACTGTCAGGTCGCCTGATGAAATGGTAATCTTTTCAACATCTTCGCCGCTCTGCGTCGTTCCGAAATATGCCATCAAATCGCCTCCCAATGCACGCCAGCCGCTGGAATGGTTGTTCCGTGCCAGTCCTGCGCATGGGCGGCGTAGTTGAAAACGAACCGATGGGTCGCGGTGTCGCGGATGCGCAGCCCTGAGGGGAGTGCGGCTGTTTCAAGACCCAGTTCGGCACAGGTCTCTGTGATGATCCGGTCGAAGGTGGCGTCGTCAGGCCACCCCGCCAGATACCGCAGAGTCCCGTTGCCCATGATTGCCGGTTGCCCTGCGATGGTCTGACCATGCACCTCTGCATTGCCTTCCAGATGCTCGAACCAATGCACAAACCGGCCACCGTCGGCCAACGCGATGGCGTCATCCGGCGGCATGCTTTCGGTCAGGCTGACGCTGATATCGGCGCCGGGCAGGTTGGGGCCAAGCGGGGTGGGGATGCTCAGCTCGTCGGTTTTGGTATCTGTGCGCGGTCCGAGCAAGGCGATGCCGTTGAAACGGGCAAGCGCCTGGCGCAATGGGTTGGAAAGTTTCATGATCCCCGGTGCCATCACCAGTTCATAACGCGACAGATCGTCCGTGTCGGGGGGGAGAATGTCGATATTCAACCCCGCCCGCCGCAACGCGCAATAGGTCGCGAATGCCAGGCGGAACATCTCGAAATCGGCCCCCTGGGGCTGGGCGTCCCAGGCCCAGGCGCTCTCATAGTCGAACACCAGCGCGGCCTGCGCCTGGGCGGTGCCAACATCCGCAAGCGCTTCGATATCATCGGCGACCTGACGTGCCTCGGCCAGGGCCGGGGCGGGGGCGCCGTCTGGGCGCAGCAGGCCCGCATGCATCTGCTCTTGCGCAAAGGGGGCTTGCCGCCAGCGAAAATAGCAGACGGTTTCGGCGCCATGCGCAAAGGCCTCCCACGCCCAAAGCCGCGCCATGCCGGGCAGGGGGGCCGGGTTGAAGGGGGCCCAGTTCACCGGTCCGGGTTGTTGTTCCATCACCCACAGGCGGCCCCTGCCCACCGCGCGATAAAGGTCGTGGTGGAAGGCCTGATTGTCGGGGTGGCCCTGACGCAGGAAGGCCTGCTTGAATTCCCGGCTGCCCTCGAGCCTGTCCGACAGGAAGCCAATGGGATAACTGTCCCATGACGCGATATCGAGATCGGCCCCGACTTTCCAATGATCAAATGTGGTGATCCGACCCATGTAGTTGTGGATCAGCGGGGCGTCGGTGTGCTTGCGCAGTTCGTCCGCCTGGACCTTGTTGAAGGCTGCCACCTGATCTGAGCTGTACCGCCGAAAGGCCAGCTGATGGGGGTGGTTGGGTTCTGTGACCGTCAGGTTTGGCAGGTCGATCTGGTCAAAGCTGTCGTACTCCATTGACCAGAACACATTGCCCCAGGCACGGTTAAGCGCTTCCGTGGATTGATATTTCTGCGCCAGCCAATCCTGAAAGCCCCGGAGCGCTGCATCTGAATAGCTGAGTGTCGTGTCATGGCAGTCGTATTCATTGTCGATTTGCCATGCGGCAATATGGGGGTTCTGGCCATAGCGCTCACCCATCAGGCGCACCATGCGGCGGCATTCTTCGCGGTAGCCCTGATGGCTGAAATCATAGTGGCGGCGTGATCCGAACTTGCGCGGACGGCCCGTCACATCGACGGCCAGCATGTCGGGATGCTTGTCGATCATCCAGCGGGGCGGCGTCGCTGTCGGCGTGCCAAGAATGATCCGGAGGCCCGCACGACCCAGCACTTCGATGGCGCGATCCAGCCATCCCCATGTCAACGTGCCCGGAGCAGGCTCCATCCGGCTCCACCCAAATTCGCCGATACGCACCCATGTCAGGCCGGCGGCGACCATCTGTGCCGCGTCATCGGGCCACTGATCCTCTGGCCAGTGTTCGGGATAATAGCAAACGCCAACTGTGCGTTTCATGGCAGGGACCTTTTGCGTTTATTGGCCAGCAAGACGAGAACCTGAGATCAGGGAATGACCTGATGCTCGGCCTGGCCCTTGTAGCGGGTTTCAACAGAGAATGTCTTGCCCTGATCGGCGCCCGAAATGCCGGTGGCCGCACTGGTGCAAAAAAGCGTGGCCAGATCAGGGCCTCCGAAGGCCGGGCAAGAGGTCTGCGTGGCCCCAAAGTGGAAGCACTCGATGAATTTTCCGGATGGCGCATAGCCGGCGATGCGCCCGACACCCCATTGCGCGTTCCACAGGTTGCCCTCCGCGTCGACCACAGCCCCGTCCGGCCGAAAATCGGTGTCGGACAGATCAATGTGAAGCTCGGGGTCGCCCGAGGGCCAGCCGTGTGGATCAAGTGCGACCTTGAGGATCTTCTGGGTTGGCGTATCGGTGAAATAGGCCGTCCTGCCATCTGGTGCAAAGCAGATCGCGTTTGAGATGGTGATCGGCGCAAAAAGCCGACGTAGCGTACCTTTGTAATAGCGATAGATTGCACCTGCGCCCTGTTCTGCGTTGATCCCCATCGTTCCGATCCAGAACCCGCCCTGCGGATCGGCACGCCCGTCGTTGGACCGGGTGACGGTGTTTTCCGCCTCTAGCGGCGTGACGACGTGGTGTTCGCCGGTGGTGATATCAAAATGTCGCAGGGCATTGCTTGTGGCGATCATCAGGGTTGTTTCAGATGTCCAGGCAGCGGCGCTGACATAATCGTCAAATTGCCAGTGCTGCCCCTTCGTGTGAAGGCGCTTGCCCAAAATATCAAACCAGAACAATTGCTTGCGCAAGGGGTGCCACAACGGCCCCTCACCCAGCTGGCATTGAGTGTGGTCGAAAATCATGAGGCGGCGGTGTCGTAAGCGGCAACCATGTCGCGTGCGCGCGCAGCGACCTCGGCGACAGAAAGCCCCGGTTTGTAGAGCGCAGACCCGATCCCGAACCCGTCAGCGGTGGCGGCCATCCACTCTGCGAAATTATCTGCACCTGCGCCTCCGACTGCATAAACCTGAGTGCCCGACGGCAAGACGGCGCGAATTGCCTTGATGCCGTCAGGCCCAAGCAGACTGGCGGGAAAGATCTTGAGCCCGTCCGCGCCGGCTTTCAGGGCCGCAAAACACTCTGTCGGGGTCATCACGCCCGGCCAGCTTTGCATGCCTGCGGTCTTGGTGGCGACGATCACGCGCTGGTCGCAGTTGGGCGAGACGATGAGCTTACCGCCGGCCTGCGCCACCCGGCCAACATCTGCGGTCGATAAAACCGTCCCCGCACCGATCAGCGCGTCCGCGCCATGGGCGTCGGCCATGGCCTTGATGCTGTCGAATGGATCGGGCGAGTTCAGCGGGACTTCGATTTTCGTGATCCCGGCGTCGATCAGGGCGGCGGCCATGGGGGCAGCCTCATCCGGGGTGACCCCGCGCAGAATGGCGATCAGGGGGCGGTCCATGGGCTATCCTTTCAGGCGCTGGTATGCGGCGGTCAGGCCTGCCAGCGTAATGGCAGAGGCGTTCACCTGTGTTGCGGGAACAGCCTGTGTGGCAAGGGCTTGAATGTAAAGTCCCGACAGGTGGCTGCCCCCGATCACGGCAATTTTCTGGCCCAGCCAGTATGGCCTTGCTGCGGCCAGCTCTGCCCCGATCAACAATCCGGACAATTGGGCGCGGGCCGCCTGGCCTGACAATCCGTTCAGCAAGCTGTTGGCGCGTAGGGAGAACAGCCGTGCCGCGATCCGTTCTGGTCGGGTCAGCCCCAAATCGAGCCCGTCGTTGAAGGCGGCTTTGTCCCATCCGTCAGCTGCAATCGAATGCCGCAGGACGGTCTGGCTGGCGATGGCCGCAAAGAGTTCACCGGTCATGTAGGTCTGAAAACTCACGACCTCATCGGCGCTGATATGCGCCCATTTGGTATGGGTGCCGGGCAGGCAGATCACGCCGTCCCAGCCGGGGTTGCGCGCGAGGAAACCGCTGATCTGGGTCTCTTCTCCGCGCATGACGTCGGCGGGGTTGGTCTGTTTGATGCCGGGAATGACAAACACCGTCAGGTCGGGATGTGTCGTGGGGGCCCGCACCAACCCCTCGGGCAGGGTCTGGCAGGGAACGGTGGCGTAGGGTGCCTCGGTCCAGCCTTGTCGTGAACCCACCATGCCGCAGGCAATCACGGTGGTCGGGCCGTCGATCCAGTCGCGCGCAACCTCGAGCAAGGCGGGCTCATACCCGTCGCGGGTCAATTTGCCCATGCCCTGATCCGAGGCAGCCTCGGCCAGCACCGTGCCGGATGCGGACATCGCCCAGGCACGCATATTGCTGGTGCCCCAATCGACGGCGATCCAATCTGCGGAAATGGTGTCGTCCTGCGTCATCCTGTCCCTACCACGCCAGCGTCGATTGCGATCGTCTGTCCTGTCATCATGGCCGACGCGGAGGAGGCCAGAAACAGGGTTCCACCAACCATGTCCTCAGGCTGAATGAACTCTTGCAGGCATTGCTTTTGCAGGAACGCCGCTTTGGAAGTTGGTGTCGCCCACATGGTTTCCTGCTTGTCTGTCATCACCCAGCCGGGCGCAATGGCATTGACGCGAATTCCCTGGGGTCCCCATTCGCGGGCCAGGGCGCGGGTGAGCCCCATGATCCCGGCATTGGCGCTGACATAGGGCGCCATTCCGGCAGAGCCGATCATATAGGTGATCGAGGAGTAATTGATGATGGATCCCTTCGCTGCCATGACCTCTGCCGCTTTTTGACAGGCAAAGAAGTAGGCCTTGAAGTTGATGGCCTGCTGGGCGTCCCAGATATCCGGCGTGATGTCCCTGGCATCATAGCGCATGTCATTGGCCGCATTGTTGACCAGGACATCCAATGCGCCATGTGCTGCAACCGCCTGTTCGATCGCCGATTGCAGCGCCTTGGTGTCGGTGATGTCGCCTTGGACAAAGAGCGGCGCCTTGCCGTGTTCTTCTTGCATCCGTGCCACGAAAGCAGAGGCGTCAGAGCGTCCGATGAAGGCCACCTTCGCCCCCTGCATCAAGAACCCTTCGGTCAGCGCGGCCCCGATGCCGCTGCCGCCGCCCGTGATAAAGACGGAGGCATCGTTGAGATCGTGAAAGGTCGCGTTCATGCCCGTACCCCCTCAAGCACCCACATCCGTTCGGGGAAGGACCAAGGCAGCGTGACGCCGTGGCGCATCAGGTAAGCGCCCGAAAGCTCAAGCGCGTCCCATTTCAGGGCGGTGGTTCCACGTGACAGGCGGTGCAATGAATTGCGGTTCACCAGGTTGATCCGATAGGTCGCTGCCGGCTCCAACCCGGTCAGGCGCAATGGCCGCGGCGCGATCTGTGCGCTGGTCGCGGCCTTGCCGGCAAAAACCACGAAACGGTCTTTGTCGCGGGCCAGTTGTTGTTCCGCCAGAACCGCCGGATCGGCGCTGTCAAGGCGCAGGATATCCGCCGTTTGCAACCAGTCGCGGTTGTGCTTCCACCAGGCTGTGACTTCTTTCAGCACGGCTGTTTCGGTCGCGTCCAACTCGCGCGGGTCCATTTCGAACCCCATGTGGCGCTGGGCCGCGACCCAGGCGCGGAACGACATATCCAGCATGCGCCCAGAGGTGTGGCAATGGCGCGGGCCGACGTGGCTTCCGGTGACTGACAAGGGCAGGAACAACGCCGCGTCATGCTGAATGCGCAGCCTCTCCAGCGCATCGTTGCTGTCAGACAGCCAGACCCGCTGGGTTCGTTGCAGGATGCCAAAGTCGATACGCCCGCCGCCAGAGGCGCAGCTTTCGATTTCCACATGCGGAAACGCGGCGCGCAAGCGGTCGATCAGGGCATAGGACCCGCGCGTTTGCGACGCATCGGGCATCGGCAGCACGCGGTTATGATCCCATTTGATATAATCGATGTGATGGTCGCGCAGGATCGCTGACATGCGGTCATAAAGATAGTCGCGCACCGCAGGCAGCGCCATGTTCAGTGCCTTTTGCTGGCGACCCAGCGTCTGATCTTCGCTGCCCAGCACCCAGTCAGGATGGGCGCGATGGATGTCGCTGTCTTCGTTGATCATCTCGGGTTCGAACCAGATGCCGAATGTCATGCCGAGGCCATGGACGTGTTCGATCAGCGGGTGCAGGCCGTCGGGGTATTTGCGCGGGTCCACGGTCCAGTCTGACAGGCTGCGCGTGTCATCGTCGCGGTTGCCAAACCAGCCGTCGTCAAGGACGAAACGCTCGGCTCCCAGATCGGCCGCCTGATCGGCGATGTCCTGCAGGACGGGCAGTTTGTGGTCGAAATAGACCGCTTCCCAGCAGTTGTAATGCACCGGGCGCGGGGCGTTCGGCTTGGGCCACGTTACGATGCGGTCGCGCAGATGGCGTTGGAAGGACACCGCGCAGCCGTTCAGGCCGGTGTCGGAGTATACGATGTAAAGGGGGGCAGTCTTGAACTGGGTTGCGGGCTCGGGCTCCATTCGGGCGGCGTGACCCCATTGGATCTGGCGGCGACCGTCCTGCAATTCTTCGGCGATCATCCTGTGACCGCCCGACCAGCCGTAATGGAATGCGTAGGCTTCGCCCCGGGTGTTTGTGGCACCGCGACATGGCACGATCAGACCGGGGAAATGTTCGTGACCGGTGCGGCCCGTCCGGTTTTCGCGATACCGCATGCCGGGGGCCCAGGCGGTACGCGAGAGTTGAAATTCACCACACCAGCGGCCCGACACATCGATCATCTCATCTGATTGCTGAGGGCCGGGCAGGACAGGGGCGGCGAGCCAGTGCAGATGCACAGGGCGCGTGGCGTCAAGCGTTGTCTGGCAGGTGATGACATGGGTATCGGGGTCGCTGACAAAGCTGACGGTCAGGGTCAGCCCGTTGTCCGCGTCGGCATAGACCAGCTCCAAAGTGCCATTCTGCGCAACGCTTTCAAAACAAAACTTTGGCAGCAAAGGCGTGCCGTCGCTGTCACGCAGGATTAGCCCGGGTTGGCCGGGAAAGCTGCGGGTGGCTTCGGGACAGATTGACAGATCGGGGTTTTCGTCCAGCATCCCGCCGGTCACGTCGATGGCATGTGCCGCATGGAGCGTATCAAGGCTTTCTTCGGCGGGCAGGCGCGCGCCCCAATAGACGACCTCTGGTAGACGGTCATTGCGGGCCGCCAGCACGAGGGTCTGGCGGCCATCGTCGATACGATAGGTTCGGTTCATAGTCGCTTACTTTACAGCTCCGAGGGTGAGACCCGCGATAAAGTGTTTCTGCATCAAAAAGAACATCGCAACCGGTGGCAGGGCCGCCACGATTGATCCCGCGCTCATCAGGTTATAGGCCGCGCGGAACTGCGAGTTGAACTCGGTGATCCCGGCGGTGACGGGCTGTGCATCGGGTCCCTGTGTCAGGACGACGGCCCAGAAATAATCATTCCAGATGAAGGTAAAGATCAGCACCGCAAGGGCCGCCAGTGCGGGCTTCATCAGAGGCAGGACCACGTAAAGGAAGATCCGCCATTCGGCGATGCCCTCTACCCTTGCCGCCTCGATCAGCGGGAAGGGCAGGGCGCGGATGAAGTTGCGCATGAAAAGCGTGCAGAACCCGGTCTGGAAGGCGATGTGAAACAGCACCAGACCCAGCTTGGTGTCATAAAGGTTCAGGCTGACTGTCAGGTCACGGACCGGCACCATGAGGATCTGGAACGGCACAAAGTTGCCGGCAATGAAGATGAAAAAGATCAGCAGGTTGCCTTTGAATTTGTAAACGCCCAATGCGAAGCCGGCCATGCAGGACAAGGCGACAGCGCCGATCACCGTCGGGATAGTGATGAACAGCGAATTCCACAGGTAGCGTGGCATGTTCGATTCAAAGAAGACCTTGCCGTAGTTCGACAGCGCGTCAATGCTGCTGGGCAGGCCCCAGTAGTTGCCGTTGACGAAATCCGCTTCCGGCTTGATCGAGAAATTGGCCACGGCGATCAGTGGCAAAAGCCAGATGATCAGCATGATCGGCAGCAGGACCTGATAGGAAATCTGCCAGGACCGCGAGGTCTTTTCGAGGGGAGTTGGAAACATCAGTGCGCTCCCTTTTCGTCACGGTACATGGAATAAAGGAAGTAAGTGATGAACCCCAGCATGATGAAGAACAGCACCACCGCGATGGCGGCGCCATAGCCCATGCGGAACCCGAACTCTGACAGGGATTCTTCGAACATATAGAACGACAACACGCGGGTTGACCCGAAGGGGCCACCATTTGTCATCACGCTGATGAGGTCAAAGGACCGCAGCGCGCCGATAATCGTCACGACGAAGGCGATGAATGTCGCCGGCTTGAGCTGCGGCAGGATGACGTACCACAGCATCTTGTGGCCTTTGGCGCCGTCCAGGCGCGCGGCCTCAACCTGTTCGGGGTCAACGGCGTTCAGGCCCGTCAGATAAAGGATCATGCAATAGGCGGTCTGTGGCCAGAGACCTGCGGCGATGATGCCATAGGTGGCCAGCGTCGGATCGCCCAGCACATTGATCGGGCCCGCGCCGAAAAGCCCAAGGATCGCATTCAATAGGCCTTCGCGTGGAAGGTAGAACCAGCTGAAAACCAGGCCAACAACAACCTGACTGATGACAAAGGGGAAAAAGAACATCGACTTGTAAAAGCGGATGCCGGTGACTGTCTGGTTTAGAAACAGCGCGATAAACAGGCCAGCAGGGATTGCCAGCAGATAAAGGACCAGCCACTTGAGGTTGTTCCAGAATGAGACCTGAAACTTGCGGTCCATGTTCTGTTCGCCCCAGCCCAGCAGGCGCTCATAATTGGCCGTGCCAACCCAGGTCTTTTCGCCCAGACCGTCCCATTCATGCAGCGAGATCCAGAAGGATTGGCCGATGGGAATGATAACGTAAACCGCAAAAAAGATCATCGCGGGAAGCAGGAAAAGCCACGGGGTGATCGCAATTTCGTTGCGCTTATACCAGCCGCGCTGCGGTCGGCTGGCGTGGGTGCCTGGAACGGCCGGGGTCACCGACATGGCGTTTCTCCTGCTGGGTCAACACATGTGAAAGACCAAAAGGCGGGGCTTGCAGATGGGTTGGTGGGTTGCACCCACCCTGGGGAGGGTGGGTGCCGTAGGGTGGGTAAAACCCGCGCTACATTTAGTTGTAGATACGCTGACGTGTTTCTTCCAGGCGCATCAGGATGTCGTCCAGATTGTCCGGAAACACCATGAATTCCTGCAAGCCTTCCATGCCCACAGATGCCATTTCCGCATCAAAGTCACGGTCGAAGAACTGCATGATGCCGCCACCGGCATTGCCCGACAGCATGTCAAAGCCCTGTGCCAGGAACTTGTCGTCGTCGATGGATGCATTCGCGTTCACCGGCAACTGGCCAAGGCCGGAACCGCTGTTGATTTCGGTCTGCACCTCTGCTGACGTCACAAAGCGCAAGAACTCTTTTGCGGCTTCCATGTTCTGGGCGCCGGATGCGATGTGGAACGTATCCGTCGGCGCATCTTCTGCATAATCAACATCCGGGTTGATGACGGGGAACTGGTAGAAGTCCAGCTGGTCATCGGTCAGGCCACCATCGCGGAACGCCGCAACAGAGAAGTTACCCATCAGATAGGCTGCGGCTTCGCCGTTGACCATGAACGGCAGGGCTTCCTGCCAGCTGTAGGTCTGGTGGTCTTCAATGAAAGCGCCCATGTCGATCAGCTCGCGCCAGTTGGCGAAAGTCTGACGGACGCGGTCGTCTGTCCATTCGATCTCGCCGCGGGCGAGTGCCATGTGGAAGTCATAGCCGTTGGTGCGCGAGTTGATGTAGTCAAACCAGCCACCTGCGGTCCACAGGAACTTGGTCCCGATGGTGTAGCACTTGACGCCATTGTCCAGCAGGGTCTGGCAGTTGGCCTTTTCTTCTTCCCAGGTGGCAGGCTCGCTCAGGCCATACTGATCGAAGATGTCTTTGCGGTAGTAGACGCCCCACTGATAGTATGTGTAAGGCACGCCCCATTGGGCGCCGTCGAGCGTCATGGCGCCTTTGGTGGATGCCAGTGCGTCAAAGGCAGGTTCAGCCCACAGATCCGAGATATCTGCAAAAAGCCCGGCATCGACGTAAGGGCGCATGCGGTTTGCAGCATACCAGTTCACGACGTCCGGCGGGTTTGCACCCAATGCGTTGCGGATCTGTGTCTTCCAGGCTTCGCGATCAACGATCGTCAGGTTGACTTCCAGGTCAGGGTACAGGGCGCTGAAGTCCTCGACCATGCCTTCCATCACAGCGCGCGGCGCAGGGTTGGACATGTCAGAGATGATGTTGAGTTCGCCGGACAATGCGTTGGCGTCTGCAGCAGCAGATGACGCGGTAACGCCAACTGCGACCAACGCCGCGAGCGACGTTTTCAAAATGGAATGCATGGTTTCCTCCCAGTATGCTTCCGTGTGTAAAACTAGTTTCATTATTTGAAACTGTGTTTTGGATATTGATACTAAACCGCAAACAGGCTAGCCTTGTCAACATCTCAAAGCGGCATCGGTGAGGAGACCGGTGTGAAAAGCCTGATTGAGACGAGGGAGGACAGATGGGACGTGTGACGGGTGACGGCACAGTCGGCAAGGCACTTGAGGTGCTCGATCAGGTCGCGGCCTTCGGGCGGCCTGTGCGCTTTCGTGAGCTTCTTGCCGGTTCCTCTTTCCCAAAGCCGACCCTGTATCGTTTTGTGCAAACGCTGACGAATCAGCAGATGCTGGCATTTGATCCCGAGCGTCAGACCTATAGCCCCGGTATCCGGCTGGTGCGGTTGGCGCATGCCGCCTGGGAGCAATCGACATTGGCCCCCGTCGCGCGTCCTCATATTGATGCGCTCAGTAAAGCCGTTGGCGAAACGGTCCATCTGGCGCAACTGGACAATGCGCAGGTTCTTTATATCGACAAGCGCAATGCCGGCCAGCCGGTCGAGATGTACAGCCAGGCTGGCAAGATCGGTCCGGCCTATTGCACGGGCGTGGGAAAGGTCATGCTGGCGTTTCTGGATGATGACATTGCCGAAACCGTGATTGAACAGCAGTCGTTTCACATTTTCACGGCGCAAACGCTGGCCTCCGCCGATTTGCTGCGCGCAGAGCTGAGCGATATTCGCCAGAATGGCTACGGCTTTGACCGTGAAGAACACGAGCCTGGCATTATTTGCGTGGCGATGCCCATTCTGACCGAAAAAGGCCGCGTGCTGGGGGCCTTGTCAGTGACCAGTACGACCGGTCGGACCAATCTGGCAGGGTTGGAAGCCTATGTTCCGATCCTCAAGGAGACGGCAGAGAAGATTACACGGGATGCCCAGAACTGGAGCTTTCCAGATTATCACACAAAAGAAACAACGGGGAATTAAGCCATGTCAGGTGTTACGCTGAACAAGGTCATCAAGCGCTACGGCGAAGTGCAGGTCATCCACGGCGTTGATCTGGAAATTGCCGATGGTGAATTCTGTGTCTTTGTCGGACCATCGGGGTGCGGCAAGTCCACTCTGTTGCGGATGATCGCGGGGCTGGAGGAGACCACGGAAGGTTCAATGCACATCGGCGACCGCGAAGTGACCCGGATGGACCCGTCAGAACGTGGCGTGGCGATGGTGTTCCAGACCTACGCGCTTTATCCGCATATGACGGTGAAGGATAACATGGGGTTTGGCCTGAAGATGAATGGCTATCCCAAGGCAGAGATTGAAAGCAAGGTTGCCGAGGCAACCCGGATCCTGAAGCTGGAGCCTTATCTGGATCGCAAACCTGCCGCCTTGTCCGGTGGCCAGCGCCAACGGGTCTCGATCGGTCGGGCGATTGTGCGTGGACCAGAAGTGTTCCTGTTTGACGAGCCACTGTCCAACCTCGATGCAGAATTGCGCGTGGAAATGCGGGTCGAGATCGCGCGCCTGCACAAGGAAATCGGTGCGACGATGATTTATGTCACCCACGATCAGGTCGAGGCGATGACGTTAGCCGACAAGATCGTTGTACTGCGTTTGGGCGTGATCGAGCAGGTCGGCGCTCCGATGGACCTTTACCGTGACCCGGACAACAAATTTGTGGCGGGTTTCATCGGATCACCGGCGATGAATTTCGTCAATGGGACAGTCAAGGGAGGCGGTGTGGATGCGCCGGGTCTTGGCGCACAGTTTGATAGCCTCGTCAGCACCGCTTACGAAGGCAAGATCGTCAGCGTTGGCGCCCGCCCCGAACACATCGTGATTGACCCCACGGGCAACACGCATACGGTGGAACTGACCGAAAGCCTTGGCGGCGTGTCTTTCGCCTATCTCACGAGCGAGACGGGCGAGCGGATCGTGGTTGAAGAGCGCGGCGATGAGCGCACCCCGGCCGGGGCCAAGGTGGGGATCAGAATTGAGCCGAGCCGGATTTTCCTGTTTGACGCTGAAACCGAACAACGTATCCGGACCTGACAACTGCGGGGCAATCCCGGGCGTCACCGTTTTCCGTAATACAGGCCAACCACATGCTCAGCCTGGGCAAAGAACAGCCAGCGCAGCGTCAGTACACCTGCGATATGGCTGAGGACTGCCAAGATTGCGAAGATGTGACTGAATGGAAAAAGCAGCAAAATGACGGGCAGGATGAACGCCAGCCCGATGGTGATGATCCGCAGCTGGTCGGCATGTTTGCGCCCCACCTGATGGATGAATTCCCGCATCAGATAATTGGTGCCCGTGTGCGGCGGCTCAAACGCGCGGACCTTGCCGATATGGCCAAGGCCGGTCGCGGTTCCCATGGTGGTGCCTGCCGCCTCAAAGCGGGTGTCGCCCGTACCCCAGGCGTAGATTTGCACGACCCCCGCAAGGATCAGCAAAACTGCCGCAGTCCGGATCTGCCCTGACAGCAGCGCCCCGCCGCTGATGGACAAAAGCAGATACATCGCAGGCGTCGTCCAGTGCCGCCAGCGCGGGACAGTCTGCATCTGGGTGTAGATCATCGCGGTGGTGAATACGACGCCAAGAGAGGCGAGCCCCCCTATGACACCGATGAAACCAAGCCGGGTCCCGGCAAAGACCAACCCTGCGCCATAAATCGCCATAACGACCAGCGCAAAGACAGCGCAGACGCCTTCGCGGCTGAGCCAGCTGGTTTTCCATTGGCTGAACGCCTTGATCGCGCGTTCAGGGTGACCAAGGTGGAAGGTCGAGGCAATCAGACCGCCGACTGCCAGGAGATAGGCGATGGCAAACCAGATGAATGCGCCCATGCCCGTCGGCACGACGGCACCGAGGCCAAGCCAGAAGAGCAGCCCGAAACCGAGGCCAGAGAAAGTGTTGAAAATGATGACGGAGCTTGCGGGATGCATTATTCTGTTCCTCCGGGCAGGGATGACAGGGCCTTGTCCAGCCAGCCGACGAAGCCTTTGCCATCGCTGGCGACAGGCTCAAGATAAGGGGCGAGCACGTCGAATTCCGGCATTTCGTCCTTGGGACGTGGTGGCAGGTATTTGTTGACCGGCTTGGTGCCTTGCTCTGGCATCAGGTCGAAGCCGCCACGCTCGGCGACCAGTATGGAAACGCTGCTTTCTGCGTCACCGAGATCACCAAAGTGCCGCGCACCGGCAGGGCAGGTGCGCACGCAGGCAGGTTGGCGGTCTTCCTGGGGCAGGTTTTCGTTGTAGATGCGATCCACGCAGAGGGTGCATTTCTTCATCACCCCTTCTTCGGCGTCCAACTCGCGCGCGCCGTAAGGGCAGGCCCAGGCGCAAAGCCCGCAGCCGATGCAATCGCTTTCGTTGACCAGCACGATCCCGTCTTCGGCGCGTTTGTAGCTGGCCCCGGTGGGGCAGACCGTGACACAAGGCGCGACCTCGCAGTGCAGGCAGGATTTGGGAAAGTGGATCAACTGGGCTTCGCCCTGCGCAGGCTGGACTTCGTAGGAATGCACCCGGTTGAGGAAGGTGCCGGATGGGTTGGCCCCATAGGCCTGCTGGTCCGACAAGGGCGCGCCGTAGTTTTCGGTGTTCCAGCCTTTGCAGGACACAACGCAGGCGTGACAACCCACGCATGTGTCAAGGTCGATCACGAGGCCAAGCTTCTTGGTCGATGGGGGGGGGAGTTGGGTCATAGTGCTGTCCCTGTAGCAAGTGCCGGTGCCTCCGGCGGGAGTTTTTGGGCCAAGATGAAGATGGGAGCTGGCGCGCTGGCTTGCCGTTTGTCCCATGTCGCGACGTACCAGATGAAACTGCCGACCGTGACCGTCAGAAATGCGGCGATGATGAAGAGGACCTGCCGGTTTGTCATTCGCCGACCTTCCATGCCAATGCGTCAGGGCCTTTGCCGACCGGTGATTTGATGGCGGGCATCACGGGCTGCGCCTCGTTGGGCACGTCCGACTTTTCGATCTTGACCCGCAAATCGAACCATGCGGCCTGTCCGGTGATCGGGTCGGAGTTGGCCCAGCGCAGCCCGTCGCCCTTGGGCGGAAGCAACTCGTGGATCAGGTGGTTGAGCAGGAAGCCCCTGGTCGCCTCGGTCGCCTTTTCATCCAGCGCCCAGGCGCCTTTACGTTTGCCGATGGCGTTCCATGTCCAGACGGTGTTGGCGTTCAGCGATGCCTGATGTGCGACCGGGACGACGATTTCGCCGTGGACGGACGAAACCCTGGCCCAGTCACCATCCTGAAAGCCCTGCGCCTCCCAGATTTTTGTTGGCACATAAAGCGGGTTATGGCCGTGGATTTGCCGCAGCCATGCGTTTTGAGTGCCCCATGAGTGATACATCGCCATCGGGCGCTGGGTGAGCGCGTGGATGGGGTATTCGTCCAGGTCAACCTGGTCGTCTTCCAGCGGACCATACCAGATCGGCAGCGGATCCATTGTCAGCTTCAGCCGCTCGCGCAGGTGGTCGGGCGGTTGTCTTTCACCGATACCCTCGGCGGCGGCCTGGAACTTGCGCATGGGTTCAACGTAGAGCTGGAAGATGTAGGGCTGGACGGCATCATAAAAGCCCATCTTCACCGCCCAGTCCTGATAATCCATGCTGAAGGGTTTGTAGTAGGCCGCATTTTCAGGGACGTGCTCGAGCCAGAAACCGCCATTGTCGATGTAGTTCTGGATCTGGTCCGGGTTCACATCACCGCGTCCGCCCTGCGGGCCATCCTCGCCTTTGCGGAAACCCGCCAGCGGGCCGATGCCGGGGCGCCGGATATGGTTGGTGATATAGTCGGCGTAGTCGGCGTATTTCTGGCTGCCATCTTCGTTCACGAAACCCGGCAGGCCCAGCCGTGCGCCCAACGCGCAAAGGACTGACTGGAAGCCGCGCACATCGCGGTCGGGTTCGACCACTGGCCAGCGGATCGCATCCGCGACGCCGTCGGCTTCGCAGATCGGACGGTCCAGCAGTGAGATGCAGTCGTGCCTCTCCAGATAGGTCGTGTCTGGCAGGATCAGGTCAGCATAGGCCACCATCTCAGAGCTGTACGCATCGGAATAGATGATATTCGGGATCACGTAGTCGCCGTTTGCGTCTTTGTCGGTCAGCATCTTGTGGACGCCGCCGACGTTCATTGACGAATTCCACGACATATTTGCCATATACATGAACAGCGTATCGATCTTGTATGGCACGCCTGCATGCGCGTTGGAGATAACCATATGCATCAGCCCGTGCGCCGACATCGGGTTTTCCCAGGAATAGGCCTTGTCGATCCGGGTCGGGTTGCCCTGCGCGTCAAGCAGCAGGTCCTCTGGTCCGTGCGTGTAGCCCAAATGCGGACCATCAAGTGCGGCCCCGGGTGTGACCTTGCCGTGCGGCTTGGGGTGCGCTGTGGCGGGCTTGGGGTAGGGCGGCTTGAAACGCATGCCGCCGGGCACCTCGACCGATCCAAGGATGATTTGCAGCACATGCAGCGCGCGGCAGGTCTGAAATCCGTTGGAGTGCGCTGAAATCCCGCGCATGGCATGGAAAGAGACCGGACGACCGATCATCTTGGTGTGGGTCTTGCCGCGGAAATCAGTCCAGGGGCGATCCAGCTCGATCGCTTCGTCAAAGGCGACGCGGGCAAGGTCTGCCGCAAGCGCGCGGATCCGCTGAGCCGGGATGCCGCAACGCTCGGCCACGGCTTCGGGGCTGTATTCATCGGACAGATAGCGGTCCGCCATCTGGTGGAATACGGGGCGGTGGGTGACACCCCGGGCGCGGTGGGTGGCTGCCAGATCAGGCTCCACTCCGGCCCCGTTCCAGGGTGCAAGCTGGCCGGTGCGCCGGTCGATGACCTGCGGTTGCCCATCTTCGTCGCGCAGGAACAGGCCGAATTGTTCTGACTTTGGGTCTTCGTTGACCAGGACGGAAGCATTGGTAAACCGCGCCAGATAGTCCAGATCGATCTTGCCTGCCTTCATCAGGCAATGGACCATCGCGAGGATAAAAAGGCCGTCGGTCCCCGGCGTGATGCCGACCCAATCATCAGCAACCGCGTTATAGCCCGTGCGGATCGGGTTCACGCCGATCATGCGCGCGCCACGCTTTTTGATCTTGCCGATGCCCATCTTGATGGGGTTGCTGTCGTGGTCCTCGGCGACGCCGAACAACATGAACAGCTTTGTGTGATCCCAGTCAGGCTGGCCAAATTCCCAGAACGCACCGCCCATAGTGTAGATGCCAGCGGCGGCCATGTTCACCGAGCAGAACCCACCATGTGCGGCGTAATTGGGGGTGCCGAAACCCTGCGCCCAGAAGCTGGTGAAGGATTGCGACTGGTCGCGGCCTGTGAAGAAGGCCAGCTTTTCAGGGTGCTTTTCGCGGATCGGGGCCAGCCAATCGGTGGCCAGCGTCAGAGCCTCTTCCCAGGAAATCTCCTCGAACTCGCCTGATCCACGCTCGCCCACTCGCTTCAAAGGGGCTCGCAATCGTGACGGAGCGTTGTGCTGCATGATCCCGGCTGACCCTTTGGCACAAAGCACACCCTGATTGACAGGATGGTCCTTGTTGCCCTCGATATAGGCAACCTTGCCGTCTTTCATATGCACATTGATCCCACAGCGGCAGGCACACATGTAGCAGGTGGTCTTGCGAACCTCGTCTGAAACCCTGGGCGACGTATCAAGTTGCGGCTGATCGAGTGACATGGAGATACCTTTCAAGCGAGTTGAGTGCGGATCAGGCCTGCACCAGCCAATACGCCCAGAAGCGCCAGGCAGAAGGGCCGATAATATTGCGCGAGCGCAGGCGTGAAGAGCTTTTGCCCCATGGTGACACCAAACAAGGTCGGAGGCGCAAAAACAAGTCCCCGGGCGATGCCGGAAAAATCCATCACGCCAAAGGCCAGCAGCGCGATCATTGATGTGATCGATCCCAGAAACAGGAAAAGAACAAGCGATCCACGCATCTGGCGTGCGGGGGCGTCGCTGGACAATACATAAAGCGCCACGACCATCCCGCCGACATGGGCAAGGCCACTGACGATGCCTGCCATGATCCCGGCGCCGTAAAGGCCAGGCTTGGTGGCAAGAAAAGGCAATTTCACCTTGCTTAGCAATAAGATAGCCAGCGCCACAATGATTGCCAGTGCGACCTGTTTGGAGGTCTCAACAGCAAGTGTCACCGTCAGCCACAGCCCAATGGGCCAGCCCGCTGTAGACCCGATCACCAGGCCAATCGCCGTGCCACGATCTGCATCCGCCCAGCCGCCCCTGAGCATCAGCAACGATGCGCTCAGCTCAAGCCACCACAACATCGGGATCAGTGCGACGGGGGGCAGGATCACGACGGCAGTTGCCATGATCATTGCCGACAGCGCGAAGCCTGAAAACCCGCGCACGATGCCTGCCAAGACAACAATGACGGTCAGCCAGATAAAGTCCTGCGCCGTCAGATCAACGCTATTGAGAAGGCCGTCGAACATTCACCGTCCCTCTGCGATCAGCGCCAGCGCGTCGCGGGCAATCTGTTTTTCTTCGTCGGCAATGACAACATGGACCGGCACATCCCCAAAACAGGCAAGCAACTGCATGATCCGGGTCTGGATGTGCGTTGCATTTTCACCGATCCCGCCGGTAAAGGCGACGGCATCAAGCCCCCCCATCGCGACAATTGCAGAGCCGGCATGCCGCGCCGCCCAATAGCAGAAATGCTCCACGGCGAATTTGGCTGCGTCGTCCTGGCGTTCCAGCAGCGTTTTCATGTTGTTGTCGCCGGCCAGCGCTTGCAGACCGGAATTCTTGTTGAGCATCCGGTCAGTTTCATCTTCGCCCAGGGATTTCGACATCCGCAGGACCGCCGCGCCGTCGATATCGCCCGAACGTGTGCCCATCGTCAGGCCAGACAGGGGTGAATACCCCATTGAGGTCGCAATGGATTTGCCGTTGAAGATTGCGCAAAGGCTGGCCCCGTTGCCCAGATGGAATGCGAGCAGATGCTGAGGCAGCGCATCGGCAAAATCCGCGACCATATTGGCATAGGACAGTCCGTGGAACCCATAGCGGCGGATGCCCGCATCGTGGTGCGTTTGCGGGATGGCATAGCGGGTGGCCACCTCGGGGTTGGTGGCATGAAAAGCGGTTCCGAAACTGCAATACTGCGGAAGGTCAGGCGCCAGTCTTTGCAGCGCATAGATGCCCGCCAGATTGTTGGGGTTATGCAGCGGGGCAAGCGGAACAACGCTTTCGATGGCGGCGATTGCCGTGGGGGTCAGCCGGGCGGGCTGGGTCAGGATGGTCCCGCCATGCACGACCCGGTGGGCTGCGGCCGCAAAGGCGGAAAGTGGATAGCCCGCCTCGGTGAGAGCCGACAGCATCAATTGCAATGCGTCGGCATGATCGCGTGTTTCAACGGCATTGATCCTGCCGCCTAGCCGCAATTCACCCGTTGTTCCAAGGTTTGTCACGCGGCCTGAAAGGAAGGATCCAAGACCCTCATCAAACACCTCGATCTTGAGCGAGGAGGAGCCGGCGTTGAGCACGAGGATCATTGTCTTGCTGCCTGCACGAGGTCCCGGGCTTGACCCGGGAACTCCACGTTTATGCGCGCCCGAAGTCTCACTTCGCCAACCCGCAGCTGATCGCCGCCAATGCCGCAGAGGCCATCCGCGCTGCGGGCGGGTCAGCGCGCGAGGTCAGCAGGATCGGCACCTTGGCCCCGGTGACTACGCCCGCGGCACAGCCCCCCGTCAGGTAGACGAAGGCTTTGAACAGTGCATTTCCCGACACGATATCGGGGACAATGATGGCGTCCGCCTTGCCCGCAACAGGATCATCGGTCAGCTTCTTTGTCGCCACCGCAGCGGGTGACATGATCAGATCAAAGGCAAGCGGGCCGGATACATCGATGCCAGCCACTTCGGCGCGCGCCCAATCGGCAAGCTCTTTGCCCTCAATTGATGAAGGAACCGACGGGATCGCGCTTTCGGTCGCGGACAGGATCGCTATCTTGGGGCGATCATTGCCGAGCTTGTTGAGCAGGGTCTTGACCTCGACGATTGATGACTGGCGGGTTGCCAGATCGGGGGCCACATTCACAGCCGCGTCTGAAATCAGGATAGGCCTGCCGCCGTCTGGGTGCGAAATGTGAAAGATATGCACGAACCGCTGTCCGGTCCGCAGCCCCGCTGCGCGACTGACGGCGGATTTCATGAAAACATCCGTGTGCAACTGCCCTTTCATCAGGACATCAGCTTCTCCGGCTCCGCATAGGGCTGCCGCTGTGCGTCCCGCCTCTTCTTCGCCGGTTGTATCGTGCAGTGCATAGCCCGAAATATCCCAATCCAGCTTTGCGGCTTCGGCGTGGATCATATCTGCCTCGCCCACGAATACGGGCCGCATGATCCCGGCCTTCGTTGCATCCTCTGCCGCTTCCATCGGCAAGGGTGATCCGGCCCGGGCAATGGCCACGCGCGGCGCGCCAAACTGCTGAGCGCGGGCGATCAGGTCAGCGGGGGCGACGGCCTCGCGGGTGGATAGAAAGGGTGAGGTCATGTCATGTCCTTACAAATACGCGCAGCAGTCCCAGAACGGACAACGCCAGTAGCAGCATCACCGCAAAGCGCCGGAATGTCGAAGGGGAAGCGGAGAGAAATTGCCGCCCGCCCAGCCAGACACCAAGGCCCAGAAGCGGAAACGCCATGACCACCCCGACGCCGGTGTCCCGGGTCACCAACCCGCCAGCCCAAAGCAGAGGCAAGGTAATCAGGTCCAGCCCTGTCAGATAGACGATCATCGTTGCGCGGAAAACGGCTGCCTGCATCGGTTGGGCCGACATGAAAGCGGCCACAGGCAAACCGCCGATCCCGGCGCTGTTGCAGGCGCCCGACACGATGCCGACGCTTCCATGCCCCAACATTCCGATGCGCCGTTGCAGGGTCCAGCCGGTCAAAAGGATCAAGGACATCACCAGAATGATGGCCGAGATCACCACACGCGCCGTGTCCTCGCCCACGGACAGCATCACAGAGACCGAAAACGGCAGCGCAATTGCCGCCCCTGCCAGCATCCACAAAACCCGCCGCCAGTCCACATGGCCGCGAATTTCGCGGGCCTGAAAGACTGTCATCAACATTTCGCATGCAAAGACCACAGGGATAAGAGGAAGCGGATTTGTCAGAAGGGCGGCAAAGGCGATGAAAATCGCCGAAAACCCAAAACCCGAATAGCCCCGCACGAAAGCGGCCCCCAGCAATGCAATGGCGAGGGCCGCCGCAGTGCCGGGGCCAAGATCGAAGGGCAAGATTACCCGGCTGCCATGTCGGATGCGCTGATGCCAGCCACTTTGACGGGCTTCTTCATTGCGTCACGGCGGAACGGCTCTCCCAACTCCTGATTGAGGATTACTTCGATCAGCGTGGTCTTGTTGTTTTCCATCTGATCCTTGATCGCCGTGTTCAGGACTTCGGTCAGCTCGTCCATCGTCCTGGTTTGCACGCCGATCAGGCCGCAGGCTTGCGCGATGCCGGCATAGGACACCTTCATGTCCAGCTCGGTCCCGACAAAGTTGTCGTCAAACCACAGCGTCGAATTCCGCTTTTCCGCACCCCATTGGTAGTTGCGGAAAACGATCTGGGTGATCGCCGGCCATTCTTCCCGTCCAATCGCCGTCAATTCGTTTACGGCGATCCCGAAAGCGCCGTCGCCCGCAAATCCGATCACAGGGACATCCGGCTGGCCGATTTTCGCACCCACGATGGATGGCAGGCCATAGCCGCAAGGACCAAAGAGGCCCGGCGCCAGATATTTCCGACCTGTCAGGAAGCTTGGATAGGCATTCCCGATTGCGCAGTTGTTGCCAATGTCAGAGGAGATGATTGCATTCTCTGGCATAGCCGACTGAATAGCACGCCACGCCTGACGCGGCGACATCCAGTCCGGGCGGGCCTGACGCGCGCGCTCGTTCCAGGTGGTGCCGGGATCATCCTCTTCGTGATCCAGCGACGACAGTTCTTGCGCCCAGGCGGATTTGGTCTGCGCGATCATCGCCTTGCGGTCTTGCCGACCGGCGTCACCGGCGTTTTCAGCCAGGGCGGCCGAGATGCCCTTTGCCACTTTTGCGGCGTCGCCGACGATGCCCACGGTGACTTTTTTGGTCAGGCCAATGCGATCGGGGTTGATATCGACCTGGATGACCTTCGCGTCTGTTGGCCAATAGTCGATACCATAGCCGGGCAGCGTAGAGAATGGGTTCAGCCGTGTGCCCAGGGCCAGAACCACGTCAGCCTTGCTGATCAGCTCCATCCCGGCCTTGGAGCCGTTATAGCCCAGCGGCCCTGCGAAAAGCGGGTGGTTGCCGGGGAAGGCATCATTGTGCTGGTAGCCGACGCACACAGGCGCGTCCAATGTCTCTGCCAGCAGTTTGGAAGCGGCGATGCCGCCTTCGGCCAGAACCACTCCTGCCCCGTTCAGGATCACCGGGAATTTTGCAGTGGACAGCAGTTCGGCGGCTTTCGCGATCGAGCTTTCGCCGCCGGGGCTGCTTTCAAATTCGACAGGTTCAGGAATGTCGACATCGACCACCTGAGTCCAGAAATCACGCGGGATGTTGATCTGCGTCGGACCAGACAGGCGCTTGGCCTTCGCGATTACGCGGGCCAGAACCTCGCAAATGCGGATCGGGTCGCGCACTTCTTCCTGATAGGCCACGCAGTCAGCAAACAGATTCATCTGTTCCATTTCCTGAAAACCACCCTGACCGATCGTCTTGTTGGCCGCCTGAGGCGTCACCAGCAGGCATGGGGTATGGTTCCAGTAGGCTGTTTTCACGGCAGTCACGAAGTTCGTGATGCCAGGGCCGTTTTGCGCGATCATCATCGACATCTCGCCGGTGGCACGGGTGTAGCCATCAGCCATCATCCCCGCAGAGCCTTCATGCGCGCAGTCCCAGAATGTAATGCCAGCCGAAGGAAAGATATCAGAAATGGGCATCATGGCAGAGCCGATAATCCCAAAAGCGTGGCGGATACCATGCGCCTGGAGTGTTTTGACAAATGCTTCTTCTGTGGTCATCTTCATGGCGGTGGGTCCTTCCCTAAAATTCCATAGAAAATCGGGGCGCAGAATCCCCTCGTTTCGCTGTCGCGACACTAATTTCTGCGCCCCCGGGGCGTTAGGTCCAATCGTCTACCGTCCCTAAGTCCAGGCAAGATTTATTTGAGACATTGAGTCTCAAAAATCAGCAATTTTGGACTGCGTTAGCGACGAGTTCAACCCCTTCGGTTATCCGGGAGGACGGGATGGACGAATAAGCAAGGCGCAGATAGCGGGTGGGCGGGGTGTCTCCCGCAAAGAATGGCGCGCCCGGTTCAATCAGCACGCTGTCGGCGCGGAGCGTGTCCGCCAGGGCGGTGGTGTCTGTGCCGTCGGGGGCCTGCACCCAGACCGAAGATCCGCCGTAGGTGCCTTGTCCCGCGATTTTCAGGCCCTGCGCATTGAGAGCGTCTACCATGATCTGTCGCCTTTCGTGGTAGGCCTTGCTCATGCGGCGCACCAGGGCATCATAATGACCCAGTGACAGATAATAGCTGACGGTGCGCTGGATATGCCCCGGCGGGTGGCGCAGCACGGTGGCGCGCAGCGCGCGGGCCTCGCGGATAAAGGGGGCGGGGCCCACAAGATAGCCAAGACGCAACCCCGGAAAGAGCGATTTTGAGAACGAACCGACATAGATGACGCGCCCGTTTTTGTCCTGTGATTTGAGCGACGGTGACGGAGCCTTCAAAAACGACATTTCAAACTCGTAGTCATCTTCAACGATCAGAAAATCCTCGGCTTCAGCCTTGTTCAGCAGTGCCATGCGACGGTCCAGCGGCATCGTGGCGGCTGTTGGACATTGGTGGCTGGGTGTCGTGAACACCACGTCTGTGTCGTCGGGCAGCGCGTCGGGGGGCAATCCGTCGTGATCGACCGGCACCACGCTCAGCTGACAGCGTGATTGGGTCAGGATCGTGCGCAGGGCGGGATAGCAGGGGTCCTCGACCACGGCACGCCGGCGGCGGTTCAACAAGACCTGCGCCGACAGCCAGAGCGCATTCTGCGCGCCCATGGTCACAAGGATTTCGTCGGAATTGGCCAGAATTCCGCGCCGGGGCAGCGTCTGACGCGCGAGGAAATCTACCAGCAGCGGGTCGTCGCCGTCAAAGTAATCGGAGGTCAGCGCACTGAAGTCCCGCATGCCAAGTGCGCGCAACGCGCAAAGCCGCCAGTTGGCGCTGTCAAACAGCGATCTGTCGGTCTGCCCATAGATAAACGGATACCGATAATCCGCCCAATCCGCCGGTTTGTCGAGGTTCAGCCCAGGGGTGAACCGCTGACCAATGGTGCGGGTCCAGTCCACGGTCCCGGTGTTGAAGCGCTGCGCGGGAAATGCGGGGGGCTCGGGCGCATTTTCAGATACGAAAAATCCTGATCGTCCGCGCGAGGACAGGTAATCATCAGCGACAAGCTCTGTATAGGCCAGCGTCACGGTGATCCGGCTGACCCCCAGATGAGCTGCCATTTTGCGCGACGAGGGCAGCCTTTCTCCGGGCCGGAACCGCCCGGCCAGAATACCCTGCGCGACCATCTGCTGAATGCGCGCCTGGAGCGTGCCTTCGGCGGAAGGGTCAAGGAAGAAGGTTTCGACGGAAATTGACATGGTCTGGCCTTAGTTAGGCAATCAGACTGGACCTAAACTGCGTCGAACACAAGCCGCCGAAGCGCGCACAATACGCAGTTCATCCAAGTGATCGCAGTGCAGCGCGCCGGAAATATGCTTCCCGCACGTTTAACCGTCAGTCCCGAATAGACAGGCCACCTATGAAAGTGCTGCAAATCGCCTTTTTGGCCGTGTTTGGTATCTTAAGTCTTGCCGTTGTTACGACGTCCCGGACGCTTGACCCACCCGACGAGGTGTCGGTGCAGGGCGCGAATGCCCCCGCACCGACCCGGAGTTATCCCAATACGCGGGTGATCGCTTCGTCAACGGCGGCTGTGACCTGGTCCAGATCGTCAGCCGTTGCGATCAGAGCCGGGGCAAACAGCAGCGTGTTGTTGTAACCCGGCAGGGACCGGTTCGTGGCCCCGATGATGATGCCCTGCGCCATGCAGTCCGCGACAATGGCCCCAACGAGCTTTTCATCCACGGGTTCTTTTGTCTCGCGATCCTTGACCAATTCGGCACCGGCAAACAGGCCCATACCGCGGACGTCGCCGATCCACTGATGCTTGCCCATCAATTCCTGCAGGTTGCCCATGAGGTGGTCACCCATCGCAACAGAATTGCCGCGCAGGTTCTCTTCTTCAATGATCTTCATGTTCTCGATGGCCGCAGCGGGACCTGCGGTGCAGCCGCCAAAGGTCGAAATGTCGCGGAAATAGCCCATGCGGTCGGTGTCATCCTTGAACATGTCAAATACGCGGTTCGTGGTGACACAGCAGGAAATCGCGGCATAACCCGAGGCCACACCCTTTGCCATCGTCACGATGTCGGGCTGCACGCCGAACTGCTGATAACCAAACCAGGTGCCTGTGCGCCCGATGCCGCAAACCACTTCGTCGATATGCAGCAGAATATCGTATTTCTTGCAGATTTCCTGCACGCGCTCCCAATAGCCTTTGGGCGGTATGATCAAACCACCGCCAGCGGTGATCGGCTCCAGGCAGAGTGCGCCAATGGTATCGGCACCTTCGGCAAGGATCACATCTTCAATCGCCTGTGCGGCCTTTTGCGCATACTCCTCGCCGACCGAGCCATCCTGCGAGCGGTATTCAAGGCAATGCGGCACGCGGACAAAACCGGGCGTGAAGGGGCCATACTGCGCGTTGCGTTCATCTTGCCCACCTGCGGACATCGTGGCGATGGTGCCGCCGTGATAGTCACGCTCGCGATAGAGGATCTTCTGCTTCTTGCCGCCGTAATGCTTGTGGCTGATCTGGCGGACCATCTTGAAGGCTTTCTCATTCGCCTCGGATCCGGAGTTTGTGTAATAGACCCGATCCAGTCCGGGCATTTTGTCGATCAGCATTTCCGCAAACTGCGCGCCGGGAATGGTGCCTGCGGTGCCGCCGAAGAAGCACATCTTGGTGACAGCTTCGGAAATGGCCTCGGCGATGCGCTTGCGACCGTAACCGACGTTCACCGTCCAGACGCCACCAGAGACAGCATCGATATGTTCCTTGCCCGTGATGTCCCATACGCGCAGGCCTTTGCCTTCGACGATGATGCGCGGATCAATCGTCTCATAAGGCTTGTGCTGGCTCAGGTGATGCCAGACATGTGCCCGGTCAGCCTCGATCACGTTTTCGGGATCGTTTGCGAATGTCTGCGTGTCCATGTCAGATGCTCCATCATTGCACGGGAAAGGGCGGTGCGAATCCGAAACCGCATTCACCCGGAATTGCCGTAGTTTGCATTCTGGAATGGTGATCTCAATAGGGCCAGTTTGTCCGCATGAGTATAGCCAAAATTAGAGTGCGGATCAATGAAAACAGGGGAATAGGCGCATCAAAGCCCTGAAAAACATGGGCATTATTTCAACGAGACAAAATTGCAGTGATTGCGACTCTGCGGATTGGCTGAATATCCGTGATTGACCTGAGCGTATGAATTTCCTTGGCTGTGCATCGACTTGCCGCTTGTCTGAGCATTCAGGGAAGCGCGAGGCCAATCAGGCGCCAGTTTGGTGTCAAACAATCGGTTGTGTATGATGGGGCTGGAAAGCGAGGCTTTTTCATGCTCAGCTATCACGATCAAGGCGGGAAAACCGTCAGTAATGCGTCAACCTGGATCAAGGGCGCGCAACATGGGAGAACAAGTATGACAATCAAGAACGCACTTATGGGCGCTGCCGCCGGTTTCGCACTGATGACCGGGGCCACGCAGGCCTTGGCTGACGGCAACGATGAAATCACCGTCGCATATTTCCTTGAGTGGCCAATGCCATTCCAATTTGCCAAGGTCAACGGCACTTATGACGAAGAAATGGGCGTCAAGGTCAACTGGGTCAGCTTTGATTCCGGGACAGCGATGTCTGCGGCGATGGCATCTGGCGGCGTCCAGATCGCGGTCAGCCAGGGCGTGCCTCCTTTCGTGGTCGCTGCATCTGCGGGCCAGGATCTCCAGATCCTCGACGTGGCGGTGTCTTATGCTGAGAATGACAACTGTGTTGTCGCATCCGGCCTTGAAATCGATGCTGACAGTGCCGGTGAACTGGCAGGCAAGAAAGTGGCTGTGCCGCTGGGGACCGCGGCGCACTATGGCTTCCTGCGGCAGATGGACTATTTCGGGGTCGATCTTGCGTCGCTCGACGTGGTTGACATGGCGCCTGCCGAAGGTGCGGCGGCATTGGCACAAGGCCAGGTTGATATGTCCTGCGGCTGGGGCGGTGCGCTGCGCCGCATGAAAGAGCACGGCAATGTGCTGCTGACCGGTGCCGAAAAGGAAGCGCTGGGCATTCTGGTGTTTGACGTCACTTCGGCACCTGCCGGGTTCGTTGCAGAGAACCCTGATCTGGTTGCCAAGTTCCTTGAAGTGACTGCTGCTGCAAACGCAGCCTGGAATGACGGGTCCGGTGTGGATGAAATGCTGCCGGTGATTGCCAACGACGCTGGTATGGACGTGGATGCGACCGCCGAAACAATGGCAACATTCGTGTTCCCGGATGTAGACACGCAACTGTCAGATGCGTGGCTGGGCGGCGCGGCGCCATCCTTTATGAAGGGTGTGGCTGACGTCTTTGTTGAATCCGGCTCGATCCCATCGTCGCTGGACAGCTATGAAGGCGCTGTCAACACGGGCCCGCTGATGGCTGTCAGCAAGATGTAAGTCTATTCGCCCGGCGCGAGGATGACCTCGCGCCGGGCATTTTTTCCGTCTTTTCTCGTGAAAAGCCTTGCCGGGCGGCAAGACTTTTCAGGGGAAACAACGGGATACGCCATGTCAAGTTTACAGATAGACAAGCTTTCGATGCGGTTCGACTTGCCGAACGGGTCGTCGGTGCAAGCGTTGAAAGACGTATCAATCGATCTCAAGGCCGGCGAATTGCTGTCGGTTCTGGGCCCATCGGGCTGTGGCAAGACCACGCTGCTGAACATCGTGGCGGGCTTTCTGGCCCCGACCGAAGGGCAGATCAACCTGAATGGTCACCGGGTGACAGGGCCTGCTGCCGAGCGCGGCATGGTCTTTCAGCAGGGTGCCCTGTTTGAATGGATGAGCGTGCGCGAAAACGTGGGCTTTGGTCCTTCGATGAAAGGGATGCCCAAGGCCGAGAAGGCGCAGATTGTCGACCACCTGCTTGATGTGGTGGGCCTGCAGGATTTCAAGGAAAAGGCAGTTTATGAATTGTCTGGTGGCATGCAGCAGCGCGTTGCGCTGGCGCGGTGTCTGGCAAACGAACCCGATGTTATCCTGATGGACGAACCACTTGGCGCGCTTGACGCCCTGACGCGCGAAAAGATGCAAGGTCTGGTGCTGAAGCTGTGGAAAGAGACGGGCAAGACAATCATCCTGATCACCCACTCGGTTGAGGAAGCATTGCTGCTGGGAGAGCGCCTGATCGTCATGGCGCCGCGTCCAGGGCGGATCCACACCGAATACCGGCTGCCATTTGCCGAAATGGGCGTCGGGCAGGACCTGCGCGAGGTCAAGAAGCACCCCAAGTTTGCAGAGGTCCGTGAGGAAATCCTCGGCATGATCTGGGACATGGAAGAAGAAATCATGGGCCGGACGGAGAACGCATAATGGAACTTTTCGCAGATCTCTGGTCCGAGCTTTGGGCCGTTCTTGTCACGCTGTTTCGGGCAGCACCTTATGTTCTGGGCTACATCGCCATCATTCTTTTGATGATGGTGATCTGGAGCGGAGTGAAACGCCTTTTGACGCCGAAACATGACTATGGGTCGCTGAAAACAGTGACCTTTGGCGATGAAAGTGCCGTGTCCTCAAACACAGCCGCGTCGGTTGTATCGGTCGTGCTGATCTTCGTGCTTTGGGGGGCGTTTACCGGCTCCAAACTGTTACCTGGGTTTTTGCATGCGCCGGGTCCTTTCCTGGGTGCCAGCAGCTTTGAATACACAATCACTACCCCCGCAGGCGAGAGCGACACAGCAACCGTTGCCGTTGTCGTACACCCCACCGGCGAAGAAGTTGACGCGCCTGAAGTCGCTGATGGTGACGGTATTGCCAAGAATGATGCGATTGCGATCCCGGTCTACCGCAGCGAACTGTTGCGCGTTGATCGCAATGACGAAATGGGGCGCGACGAAGAGACATTTATCACAGCCGTGGATGGGGAGCCCATAGCACCGGGTGGATCGGTTGATGTGGCATTCGGGCGTGTCGCCATGTCGGATAAGGGAACGCTGAACATCGTCCCCTCGACCGGCGTTCAGATGGAGCCGATCTGGCTGCCTTCACCCGAAGCCGTGTGGAGCCGCCTGAGTGAAATTGCCACAGTGGGCTATCGGAATTCGACCCTGGCAGAACACCTTGGTTATTCGCTGTTTCGTGTGATCGTGGGCTTTTCCCTGGGTGCGCTGGTCGGTGTTCCGCTGGGGTATGCGATGGGTCTGTCGAACTGGTTCCGTGGCTGGTTTGACCCGATCGTGGAATTCATGCGCCCGGTGCCGCCTTTGGCCCTGATCCCGCTGGTGATCATCTGGGCGGGAATCGGTGAGGTCGGCAAGATCATCCTGCTGTTCCTGGCTGCCTTGTGGATCATGGCGATTGCGGCCCGGTCCGGTGTATCCGGCGTGCGTATTTCCAAGGTCCATGCGGCCTATAGTCTGGGTGCATCCCGCTGGCAGATCATGCGCCATGTCATCGTCCCGAATTCCTTGCCGGAAATCTTTACCGGTGCGCGCGTTGCGATGGGCGTGTGCTGGGGCACAGTGGTCGCGGCTGAACTGGTTGCGGCGGAAAAGGGGGCTGGCATGATGATCATGGTGGCCTCGAAGTTCCAAAGTACGGACATTGTTCTGATGGGGATTATCCTGATCGGGATCATTGGGTTCAGCATCGATATGCTGATGCGTCAGGCCGAAAAATTTCTTGTGCCATGGAAAGGCAAGGGTTGATTCCCCACAACCTTTAGGTGATTAAGACAGGCGAAGGGTGTTGATCCTTCGCCTTTTTCTTTGCGCAGGGCTGATCATGCAGGATATGGATCTGATTGAAATGATCAGCATCGCGGCCGTATTTCTGCTGCTCTTTCGGCGGTTCATCTTCCCCAAACGCAGACGGCGGACGCGGCCACAAAGAACACCTTCCGCACCGCCAAAATCAGAAATTCCAGTTCCCAAGAACGCCATCATCGTGGATGGCTCGAACGTGATGCATTGGGGGCCAGAACCGTCGGCCAAAATTCTTTCTCAGGTGCTGCGTAGCCTGACGCGCGCGGGTTATACGCCGATTGTGTTTTTCGATGCAAGCGTCGGCTATGTCCTTGATGATCACTACTATGATGAGGCGAAGCTGGTGCCACTGTTGGGGATCCCGCAAGAGCATATCTGCGTTGTCAGCAAAGGCGTCGTGGCAGATGTGTCGATCCTGTCCATGGCCACTGACCACGGCTTGCGTGTTGTCAGCAACGACAGGTTCCGTGACTGGCGGGTCCAATTCCCGCATGCTGCGAAAAAAGATGTCCTGCTTGGCGGGACGTGGCGTGAAGGCACCGTTGTCTGGCGCGGCAAATTAGATGCGCAGGTCGTCCGCGACCAGGTTGAACGCCTTTCCGAAACCGCCGTTTAGATGCGCCTCTGAGACCACCAGTTCATGCATCTTGAAGTCGCTTAAATCATAGTACAATTGTGCCTTTGGGATGGCCGCCAACCATGCCGATTTATGGGCAGATTTATCGCCTTCGCGTGCCGTGCAGATCAATGTCATACGCGGATGTGTGAGGGGATCACCCTTGTCGCCCGGCTCTCCGATCAAGGCGGCGCAGGCGGGGTTTACCGCGAGCGCTTTGGTATGCAGTGATAGCGTCGAGATCAGCGTCAGGAGTGTGCCGTCGTGCCAGATCATCGCGACGCGGGCGACGTAAGGTGCGCCTTGGTGCTCGACCGCCAATGCGCCAAAGCGGGCTTGGTGCAGCAGGTCTAGTGCCAGGTGCCGCGCGTTGTCATCGGTGGGGTTGATAGGGTCGCGCTTGGTCATCAGGAAAGGCCGGCCGCAGGGCAGGCGCGAAAGGCTGTCATGGCGGGGCCAATGCCACTCAGATCAAAGCCGACCGTGGTGTCGCCGAGCATCGCATAGGCGCGTGTGTTGAACTCCAACCCGTCAAGGACATTGCTGAAACCCCGATCCTTGACGGTAACGCTGCGGCCATCAGGGCTGATGGTCTGGCGGTCGGTCTGAATGCTGATCGGACGGTCGTTGGCGAAGGTCATGCCGAAAACAGGCCCCGTCTGCCAGCGCCCTTCGGGCAGGGTGACGGTGATCGTGTATTCGGGAATGGCGGCATCATAGGTGACGGTGATTTCGCCCTTGGCGGAGCTGTCAGTCAAGGTGCAGATCGGGCTGGCCGAAAATTCCCACGCAGCGGCGGGGGTGGCGAGGAAGAAGAGGGCGAAAACGGTGCGCATGGGGTGAATGTAGCGGACCGGGCGCTGCGGGCAAGGAGCTTGGCTATGACGAGAGGTGATAGTGCCAACGACGTGCAGCAAAGGGCAGCGGCCGACCTGGAGGACGCTTTACGAGGTTAGTTTTGGGGCGATGGTTTTCCAGATTGACCGGTGTCAGGTCCGTTCGCAACGTTGCAAAAGCGGCTTCCTGGGGGAGGTCGGCCGCTGCCCGGCATGGCCGGGCGGGAAAGCTACTTTATCAGCTGTCCCGATACGAACTATATCTGTCTTCGGCGTAACAGCCCTTGCGCGGCAAAGTGACCTTCTTTCACCGCTTCTTCCCACCATACCTACTTTTCCCGCCACGCATACCACCACGCCCACCGGTACTCCGCCCTGACGCCTTTTGCGCGTCCCCCACTGCCTTATCGACGGCCTGCTGCCGGGCCAGTGGGTCGTCGGCGATGGTCAGTTCCACGGTTTCCAGTCGTTTCACCTCGTCCCGCAGCCTTGCGGCCTCTTCGAATTCGAGGTTCTCGGCTGCTTTGCGCATGTCGGTGCGTAGCCCGTCGAGGACCGCGGCGAGGTTCGCGCCGGCCATGGGTTTATCAACCTTGGCGGTGACGCGGTTCATATCCACGTCGCCTTTGTAGAGGCCGGCAAGGATATCCTCGACGTTCTTTTTCACCGTCTGCGGGGTGATCCCGTGTTCTTCGTTGTAGGCCATCTGTTTGGCACGGCGGCGGTTGGTTTCGCGCATGGCGCGCTCCATCGATCCGGTGATCCGGTCGGCATACATGATGACGCGGCCCTCGGCATTGCGCGCGGCACGACCAACGGTTTGCACCAATGAGGTTTCAGAACGCAGGAAGCCTTCTTTGTCGGCATCCAAAATCGCCACCAGCCCGCATTCGGGGATGTCGAGCCCTTCGCGCAGCAGGTTGATCCCGATCAGCACGTCAAAGGCCCCAAGCCGCAGATCACGCAGGATTTCGATGCGTTCGATGGTGTCGATGTCAGAGTGCATATAACGGACCTTGATGCCCTGTTCGTGCATGTATTCTGTCAGGTCCTCGGCCATGCGTTTGGTCAGGGTCGTGACCAGCGTGCGATAGCCATCGGCGGCGACTTTGCGCACTTCGTCAAGCAAGTCATCGACCTGCATGTCGACAGGGCGGATTTCAATCTCGGGGTCGATCAGGCCGGTGGGGCGGATGATCTGTTCAGTAAATACACCGCCGGTCTGTTCCAGTTCCCACGCGGCGGGGGTGGCCGAGACAAAGACGGATTGCGGGCGCATGGCGTCCCATTCCTCGAATTTCAGCGGGCGGTTATCCATGCAGGACGGCAGGCGGAACCCGTGTTCGGCAAGCGTGAATTTGCGCCGGTAGTCGCCCTTGTACATGCCGCCGATCTGGGGCACGGAAACGTGGCTTTCATCGGCAAAGACAATGGCGTTGTCGGGGATGAATTCGAACAGTGTCGGGGGTGGTTCACCCGGTGCGCGGCCTGTCAGATAGCGCGAATAGTTTTCGATGCCGTTACAGACGCCCGTGGCCTCGAGCATTTCCAGATCAAAGTTGGTGCGCTGTTCGAGCCGTTGCGCTTCGAGCAGCTTGCCGTCGGCGACCAGTTGGTCAAGGCGGATGCGCAGCTCTTTCTTGATGCCCTGAATGGCCTGCTGCATCGTTGGTTTGGGGGTCACGTAGTGGCTGTTGGCGTAGACGCGGATTTTGTCGAAATTATCGGTTTTGTCTCCGGTCAGCGGATCGAATTCGGTGATACTCTCCAGTTCCTCGCCAAAGAACGACAGTTTCCACGCGCGATCATCCAGGTGGGCGGGCCAGATTTCAAGGCTGTCACCACGCACGCGGAAGGTGCCACGTTGAAAGGCCTGGTCGTTGCGTCGGTATTGCTGGGCGATCAGGTCTGCCATGATCTGACGTTGGTCATAATCGCGCCCGACGTGGATATCCTGCGTCATCGCGCCATAGGTTTCGACCGAGCCGATCCCGTAGATGCAGGACACAGAGGCGACGATAATCACATCATCGCGTTCCAGAAGCGCGCGGGTGGCCGAGTGGCGCATCCGGTCGATCTGTTCGTTAATCTGGCTTTCTTTTTCGATATAGGTGTCTGAACGGGCGACGTAGGCTTCGGGTTGGTAATAGTCGTAGTAGCTGACAAAATATTCGACGGCGTTGTCGGGGAAGAAACCTTTGAATTCGCCATAAAGCTGGGCGGCGAGCGTCTTGTTCGGGGCAAGGATGATCGCGGGGCGCTGGGTTTGCTCGATCATCTTGGCCATGGTGAAGGTCTTGCCGGTGCCGGTGGCCCCCAGCAGCACCTGGTCGCGGTCACCGTTCAGGATGCCCTCGGAAAGCTCCTTGATTGCGGTGGGCTGGTCGCCTGCGGGTTCAAATTCGGTTTGCAGGACGAACTGTTTGCCGCCCTCCAGCTTTTCGCGGGTTTTGACGTCGGGGGCCGGGTTGGCGAGGACTTGATCCGCCTCGCGTTTGTCGGTCTGGGCGTAAGCCATGAATTCAGTCCTTTTGGGTCAGGACTATAGTTGACCTGTTTGGATGGGGGTTCAAGAGCGGCTCCTGACAGGATGTGTCAGGAGGGTTGCGGTGTTCTTGTGGCGGATCGGGTCTTCGTCCAACAGAACCTGCTGAGGGCGCCATTGGTTGACCTTGGCCCTGCAAGGCATACTGTTGGCCCAACCGACAATTTGAGGTACCCCCCATGTCCGACTACATCGATCCCACCAAGCTTGACCGCCTTGCTGAAGTGGCCGTTCGCACGGGTGTGAACCTGCAACCGGGGCAGGATCTTGTCATCACGGCACCCATGGCCGCACTTGATCTCGTGCGTCGGATCGCCGTGCATGCCTACAAGGCTGGTGCAGGGATCGTGACGCCGTTCTTCAACGATGACGCGATCACACTTGCGCGCTATGCCCATGCGCCGGATGAAAGTTTTGACCGTGCGCCCGACTGGCTGTTCGAGGGGATGGCCGCCGCATTCAAGGGCGGTGCCGCTCGGATGGCGATCACAGGTGATGATCCGATGCTGCTGGCAGGGCAGGACCCCAGAAAGGTGGCGCGCCTGAGCAAGGCAACATCGCTTGCGGCGAAACCTGCTATGAACCCGATTGTCGGATTTGAGGTGAACTGGAATATCGTCGCCTTTCCCGGCGCGGCATGGGCAGCAAAGGTTTATCCCGACCTGCCCGTGGATGAGGCGCAGGGCAGGTTGATGGACGCAATCTATGCCGCATCGCGTCTTGATGGTGATGATCCGGTGGCCAATTGGGCTGCACATACGGCCACGCTGAAAGAGCGGGTGAACTGGCTGAATGACCAGGGTTTTGCGGCGCTGCACTATACCGGGCCCGGCACGGACCTGCGTTTGGGTTTGGCGGATGGACATATCTGGAAGGGCGGCGCGTCGCCTGCGCTGAACGGCGTGATCTGTCAGCCCAATATCCCGACCGAGGAGGTCTTTACCTGCCCGCACGCCTATCAGGTGGATGGCACGGTAGCTGCAACCAAGCCACTGGCCCATCAAGGCAGCGTCATCGAAGATATCGCTGTGCGCTTTGAGGCGGGCCGGATCGTTGAGGCAACAGCCAGCAAGGGCGAGGACGTGCTGAACGCGCTGCTCAGGACCGACGATGGTGCCAGCCGGATCGGAGAGGTGGCACTGGTGCCGCACTCCAGCCCGATCAGCCAGTCGGGGACGCTGTTTTACAACACGCTCTTTGATGAAAACGCATCCTGCCATATCGCCCTGGGCCAGTGTTATGCCGACACGATTGAGGGCGGGTCCGAGCTGTCGCCCGAGGAGCTGAGACAGAAGGGAGGCAATCAGAGCATCATCCATGTGGACTGGATGATGGGGTCTGATGCAGTGGATATCGACGGGATCACCAGGACAGGTGAACGTGTGCCGGTGATGCGCAAGGGCGAGTGGGCGTAGTAGCGGCGCGCGCCGGAAGGTGAAGTGATCTGCGGCTAATCCTTGCGCAACCCGTCCGTTTTGAACATATAGAGGGCAACGACAGGAGACCGCCATGCGCGCACGAATCTACAAGCCGGCCAAAACAGCTATGTCATCAGGCACGGCCAAAACGCGGCAATGGGTGTTAGAACACGTGGCAGAAACCGCCCGCGAAGTTGATCCGCTGATGGGGTGGACATCTTCTTCGGACACGCAGGCGCAGGTGAAACTGGAATTTGAGAGCAAGGAAGCTGCCCTGGAATACGCCCGCGACCATGGCATTGATGCTGTGGTCCGCGAGCCAAAGCCGCGCAAGGCCAATATCCGTCCCGGCGGCTATGGCGAAAATTTTGCGACCAACCGTCGCGGAGTCTGGACGCACTGATTTTGATCGTTTTGGCTTGCCAAGGGGGTTTGGCCCGCGCCATACCAGCCCATGTGCGGTCCGATAGCTCAACTGGATAGAGCAGCTGACTTCTAATCAGCAGGTTGAGGGTTCGAGTCCTTCTCGGATCGCCATTTTAATGTTTAATATCAATGTATTGTGGCGTTTTCAAAAAAGAACATTAGTGAACGAAAATTCCATGGAAGCAATACGGAAGCGCCGTGTTGAAGAAGTTTGGTGTTGCCGGATCGTCACGGTGCGGCTTGTTCAGATGTGAGTAAACGCGACAAGCGAAGCCGTAATGGAGAGTTGAACGCGCCTAGACTTCCCGTAGAACAGGTCAAACCGCAGCCGATTGGCGTTAGCCGGTCTGGGGCGGATCGAAAGTTGGCGTGGGCATGGCACAGATTCTTCGGTTGGCTCATCGGTTAAAGAAGTGCTGGCCAGGTATGTCATAGTGAACGGCATGAAACGATTGCGTCCGGTAGCCCTACCGCCCCGGCATGGGCGGTCGTTCACAGCAATAATCCCGGTAGGGTAAGGTAGACGGCATCTAGCCTTTCAAACGTCATAGAGCTTGGTCTACATGTTTGGCATGCAGACCTTTGACCTCACTGCCCATTATTCCTTGCTTCAAGCATTCGACATGGCCGGACGCCACATTTTTTTTGATGACTGGACCGGGACGGAGGCATGGGCACGGCGCTCTGACGATCCAGCGACTTCAAGAAAGGAGCGGGCCGCCATCAGCAGGCGATTGGCTGAGATTGAACAACAGATTTCTGTTCTGCATGTCCCAATAAATCACCCAGAAAACGAAACTCAAAAATCAGAAGCACAGGCCAAGTATCGCGAACTTAGCGACTTGAGACGAACCACCGAAGATCGCTACCGTCATTTCCCGGTCGATTACGACAACTGGGTTGCAGACCACGCCGCTTTTGTGCGCCGGTCGCGGATTGAAGACGTATTGATGGATGCGTTGATTTCGGGGGAACTTGATCTTGTCTATGGTGGAGGTCAGGTTTTGCCGTGGGAAGAGTGGCGACACCGACCCGGCTTCAAGGTCTATATAAATCTGTCTTTGGTCCGCATGCCGGATCGCTACCGCAATCGCCGTGGCATTGTTCAATCAGATAGCGATTCCACGATTAACCCTGCAAATCCTTATCGTGAACCGGGAAGATATGCAGCCTTTGTGCATGCTGATACATTCAATGATTGGCTTGGCCAATTCGTTCGGAATTCGGATACCCCCGGATCGCTTGAACCCGAGGCTGAGTGCAGGTTGATGATCAAAGAAATGGTTCAAATGAACCCGAATTCAGTGCCAATAAAGGCAGATTGCTGGCAAGAGTGTAGGAGGCGTATCCCAACGCTTTCGGAGCGTGCGTTTAATCGCCAATGGGATGCATGGACACCGGACCGCTGGAAAGCAGGCGGTCGTCGCCCAAGTCGATAAACCCTGCGCCATGGTGCGGGGATTATAGGTCGTATCGGCCAATCATGGCGGCAACCTATTGGAATATATAGAATATTAATCACTGCACTTGTGTGCGGTGATTGTTTTTAATCGTGTCGTCTATTCTGCCTGCCAACGTTGTTCCACTTATGACCCACAGAAACGGCGCTGAGGCGTCAGTAGCAGTAGGTAGAAAAATGACACATCAATTGACTGAACTTCCCCAGCACTCGGACCCTAATCGCCTTTTGAATGAAACTGAGGCAGCAGACATCCTCTGCTACTCCGTTCGCGCATTGCAGAACTGGCGGCATCGTGGCGGTGGTCCCGACTTTGTAAAAGTATCCGCCCGATCAGTACGCTATCGTCGTGCTGATCTGGATAAGTGGATTGCAGACCGCACCGTGTCCAGCACGTCACAAACCATCTGACATTCAGTTTTGCCTCAGAGAGCTTGGCGGCAACTCTGAGGATTTTGGGGCCGGTTCGGTCTTCAAACAGGGCGCGCGTTCCAAACGCGAGCGCGCGCCCTTTCTTGTGCCGCCTTCTTGAACAGAAAAGGAGCTCAATATGAGTAATCAACCAATCAAGAAGTTCAGGCTTGGCCTGATCACCGTGGCGATCTGGGACAATGACGGGTTCTACTCCGTCGATCTGTCCCGGTCCTACAAAGACAAGAACGGCGACTGGCAAAGCACGACCAGCTTTGCCCATGGCGACCTCTTGAACGTCGCCAAATGCGCAGAGCGTGCGGAAATCTGGATTGGGCGCCAGACCAATGACCAGCAATCGAAAGGAGCATGAAATGACCACCAAGACCAACAAACCCATCCGGCCCCAAAACCTTAGCCGCCCCGCCGGAGGCGCAAGTGCAGCCAATGACAACCGTTTGCCCGCAAGTGGCGGTGGCAAAAGTGGGGTGATTGTAGCACCCCACTCTGGAAATACAGCAAGCCCTGATTTGCCCATCGTGCTACACGTTGGGTTTGACACGCTGGCCTTGGCGATCAAGGCGAACATATCTGATGACCTGTTCGAAAGACTGGATGCAGAACAGAAAGTCGCGTCAGACGAACGTCGCGAGGTAGTCGTAATTTTGGAAGGGATCACCTTCCTTTTGTCGCCGCATGGTGGTGCTGGCTATCGGTTCATTCTGAAAGGTGGGCAAGACGGCGCGACATGGTTCTTCAAGAAACCGAACGCCAAGGACAAATGGGGTATCCGCCTATCATTTGGATCGTTCTTCATGGCGATGCACGGGCTGGGCGCGGCCAAGGCGCATGTTGATCACGTCACCGCCAAGCTGGGCATCTGGTTCGGTCCAGATGATGTCAGCATATCCCGCGCTGATTTCTGCGTTGATGTGCTTGCACCAGATTTCGTCCTGAACCCAGATCAGTTTGTCATGCACAGCGGCAATGTACGTCGTGATCATATCACCACCGACGACATGGCAGTGCATGGCAAGTCGGGGCGCGTTACATCTGTGACCATCGGCAGTTCACGAAATAGGCAGGTCATTATCTATGATAAACGGGCAGAGGTGATCGTGCACAACAAGTCATACTGGTGGCCGATCTGGAACCATACGTTACGTACGTACGTAGCGCGCGGAACCTGCCCTCATGCCCCATGTAATGTAACGTTATCCCCTGACCCTACGTACGTACGTGCAAACCGTGTCTGGCGGGTCGAGTTTCGGGCGGGCAAGGACCTGCTGAAAGATCGATGGGGTATACGTACGTGGGAACAGTTCTTTGACCGCTTTGGCGATCTGTGCCGCGAGGCAGGTGAAGTCGTACGTTACGTAGAACCGGACGGTTCCGACCCGAACCGAGCGCGATGGCCTAACCATTCGCTGTGGGACGTTGTTTGCGCCGAAATGAACGATGACCTGACCGAAATGCGCAGCGGGGCCGATCCCAACCCGTTGAAAGAGGTTCACCGCGAAGAACACATCGCGATGTTGTTCCGCAACCTGCTGGGGTCGAGCATTACGCTAGGGGCTTTGCGCGGCGTAGACACGGACGAGCTTGGCGAAGTGTTTGACGATCTTGCAGCCAACATGAACGCGGAGGTCAAGGCAGACCCCGAACGTGCTGCGAAGCAGCTACAGGACGCGAAGGATAGGTACGTGTTCATAAAGCCGCGAAAACCGCCCACGTAATGTAACATAGGCCGTATCAGACAGCCCAATGCGCCTTACGTTATGTAGGGCGCTATGGTGTGTCGGGTTTGGCGGTAAAGGAGACATTCGCTGCATGCGACAAGAATGTCAGTTAAGCAAACTAGCCGGCGGGCAATTTCGCTTCAACAGTCGCGATGAAGCTATCGATTGGCCCCGCAAGTTGTTCTTTGATTATCTTGTCTCCGTATTCAGCAGCGAAACTCGCTAGCCAGTTCTTTGCTTGCGCTTTGACACCATCATCCCAAGGCTTGCCTGCCTGCCGAAAGAGGCGCTCCGTTACATTTGACCATTTCTGTTTTGTCTTCCCCATTGGTTTCTTCTTTAGGTCGACTCCAAATTCGGCGAGGAAAGCTGGAGCGTAGAAGGATTTATCGTATAAATCTTCGAGCTCCGCTTCCAACAAATGTGGAACTGTACAGAGGTTGACGTCAAGTAACTTCAGAACTCTATCGTCAACAGCTCGTTTTACTGCACTTTGTCCAGCTTTGTCATCGTCCATAAAGCACTGAATCAAGCAAGCACCCGCGTTGTAGAACGAAGCCTTTTGGCGAAGAGCGCTTGCCCCTCCAAGATGATCAAACTTTACTGTTCCGTTGCGAATTGCTTCCTTGAGCTGATCACTTCTCGCCGCGACGATGGCCGATAGAGCGATGGCGTCGTCGCTACCTTCAACCAGAAGCACCATTCTCGCGTTTTCTAGGTTGTCCGAAAACCGAACTCCAAGAGCATCACGAATATCAGCGACATGCGCCGCTGGAGCTGCTTTACTATTTTTGACAATAATGGTGTTCTTTAAATTGCTAGGATCGACAAACAGCGGTGAATGGCTTGTCAGGACGACTTGGTTCTTCTCAGCCAGCGCTTCAATTACTGACCTGAGCTCGTGAACCGCGCGTGGATGGAGATGTGATTCAGGCTCCTCGATTGCTATGATGCTGCTGCAATCAATTTCAGCACTTTGTTCAGAAGCATGACGCATCAAAGCTAGAGCTACTAAGCTTTGAACTCCATCTCCCTTTCGGTTGAGCTTTGTTAGGTTTCCATCGTCTACAATAATTTCGACATCCCGACGCAAGGACCGATAACGAGCTTCGCGACGTGTCTGCAATTCGACGGACTTCACACTTGGTAGGAAGCCAGCAACAGTTGACTGAATCGTATCAGCCAGCTCTTCAAATACAGGTTTCTGCAAATCCTCAATCACTTGGACTGCATCGGTATATTTATCGTCGCGTTCAAGGCGGAGCAATTCCCGTTCAACAAGCTGAGAAATCACTCTTGAAGCTGACTCCGCTGTGCGGATTGCTGGAATGTACTCAAACGATATTCTTTGGGATACGAAATCGGCAATTCGCGTGCTTTTTTTGGTCAAGGGAGCTTGTCCACGTCCCGGCTTCTTGATCAGGACATCGAAATCTCGCTGACCAAAAGAAATCATCAGTGGGAGAGTTCCGTTCAAGTTGCTTTTTATGTAGTCCTTAAACTCTTGTGTCTCAGCGTCGTCGAGTTCAAATTCCAGCGTAATGTTCGTTGTACTTTTGCTCGAAGCCTTTCCTTGCTTACTTATAGGGTAATCGGTATTCCAGTCGTACCCCATACGCCGATATCGGCTTGATGGAACGCTAGCAGCGTTTCGGATCACTCGACCATCGGCAGTTCTACGAACTTGTCGATGCCATTCGATTAGCGCGTCCATGCCCAAAGTAAGAGCATGTAGAATATTTGACTTTCCTTCGTTGTTAGCTCCAACAAGCAAGGAGTAATCTGACAACGGAATTTTTCGGGCGGTGGTTATGCTTCGGTAGTTCTCAACGGAAAATGATACAAGCTTCAAAATTCGACCTCTAATGCAGATTACCCCCTAAGATTGAACTTGGGCAGCCAAAGCGCAACCGAAATCTAATAAATGTGCTGACTCAGACTAGAACCGCCCGTTTCACCAACGGCGGCTTTTGGGGGAGCTCGTGCTATGCAACTGAATGTCGGCAATGGGCCGAAATGTCCTGTCATGCACTAATCAAGAGAAGCCCTGACGTGGCTCTACCTTCAGAAGAAAATCAGCCCCAGTAAAAGGAGGTGATTTTAGGGCTTCCCCAAAATAATATCGGGACCGGTATTGACCCCATATAACCCATCTCCCAATGATTGTTGCATGTATCATACCACACTCATGGCGCGTTAACTCATGGCCGTATATCTAGAAGGACTTGCTATCCAGTTCTATCGGGGAATCGGTCCAGAAACCCAATACATGGGCGGTTTCTCGGGAATGAACTTCTTTGTCGGGTCAAACAACTCTGGCAAGTCCATTGTCTTGAAAGCCATCAAGGATCATTTGCCCTTTAATGAAGGTAGTGCCAAGTTTGATGACGCTGATGCCTATCGTGGCGCACAGGAAGGACAGTTCAACTGCTTTTTGGGGGTCGCGGAACAAACTTACTCCCAGCACCTCTTGGATATTCTGAACAAGAGGCTTGATGCTCCAAACAACCGAAATTTACTGCAAGCCACCTCAGGAATTGACAGAGGGGCACTTGCATCGGAGCTTTCCCAAAATTTGACTTTCAAGCATGCGATTTGGGTGAAAGGAGACGACGGCAATCAACGAAACACTCTCCATGGAGGCACCTACTCTCAGGAAGGGGGGTTCAGTCTTGGCCGTCGCGCGGTGTTGTGGCGGATATTGGCACGCGCTTTCGGGTTAGTTGATCATCGATCCGATGAGGGCAATGCGTATGCCGTCGTGAGAAGCATCACTGAAAACCTCTCTTTTTCGTTCCCAGAGCGCATGCTGATCCCTGCCAAGCGAGAACTTGGAAATGGGGATGATGCGTTTGATGATCTTTCTGGCAAAGGTCTGATTAAGCATCTCGCCGAAATCCAAAACCCAGACTTCAATGAGCGCGCGCGTAAGGAGACCTTTGATAAAATCAACCAGTTCGTACAGGTTGTTACCGGTAAGCCTGATGCGCTGCTGGAGGTTCCCAACCATCGCCAACATCTGTTGGTTCACATGGATGGCAAAGTGTTGCCACTCTCGTCACTAGGTACAGGCATTCACGAAGTCATTTTGATCGCCGCATTCTGCACAATTCATCAGCAAAAAATCATGTGTATTGAGGAGCCCGAAATCCACTTGCACCCTGTGCTGCAAAGAAAATTGGTCCGCTATTTGAAGGAGAAAACGGAAAACCAATATTTCATAGCAACGCACTCTGCTGCATTCATCGATACGCCCAATGCGTCCGTCTATCATGTGCGTAATGATGGCGTTCAGACGTATATTGAAGCAGCAATAACCAAGAATAGTCAGCGCATGATTTGCGATGAACTTGGCTATCGCCCGTCGGATATTTTACAGGCGAACGCTGTGATATGGGTGGAGGGGCCTTCCGACCGGATATATGTTCGGCATTGGTTATCAGCGTTTGATGATCGCTTGATCGAAGGGGTTCACTACACGATCATGTTCTATGGAGGTGGGCTAATTCGCCATCTGAGCGTTGATGACAGTGCCGTAGATGAGTTTATCAGGCTCCGTGATTTGAACCGGAACATTGCGGTGATCATTGACAGCGACAAAGAAGGACCGCGCTCCAAGCTGAAGCCAGCAACAGATCGTTTGAAGCGCGAAATGGCAAAGGACGGGGGCATCGTTTGGGTTACGCAAGGTAGGGAAATTGAAAATTATCTACCGTATGACAAGTTGCAACAAGCACTGAAAGAACTTCATCCGCGAGTATATGGTAGGGCGCTAACTGGCGAACGGTATGAACATGCTTTCCATTTCGAACGCAAGTCTCATGGAGGTGCAGGCAAGTTGTACAAAGACGCGGACAAAGTCGGAGCGGCAAATAAAATCAGTGGGTCAGGCGAACCTGTCGATTTTGCCATATTGGATCTGAAAAAGCGGATAGCCGAACTATCGCAGATGATTTCATCTGCGAATGGAATGGAGCCTATAGGCTAGCAAGTTTCGTTTTCTAGCGAACCAGTCGCAACTTTGTGTTTGATCTTGTCGTTCCACCCATCACGGCCCCAGCCATCAGCCCTGCAACCTTATCCGCCGCTGCTCTTACAGGCGCGTCGGCGAGGTGGGCGTAGCGCATGGTTGTTTGGTAATTTGAGTGCCCCAAAATCTTGCCGACCATCAACAGATCAACGCCATTCATGACTGCGATTGATGCGAAAGTATGCCGTAGGTCATGGATGCGTAGTTCGGGCATGCCTGCGGCCTCTCTTAGCCGCCGCCAAGGGCGTTCGAGGTCGGTGATGTGGGTGCCGGGGTGTTTGCCGACGATGACGTAAGGGTTATCCGGGGTATCGGGCAGGTTTTCGAGGATCATGCGGGCGTCTGGCGAAAGTGGGATGCGCCGCTTGCCGGTTTTGCTATCTGGCAATTCGAGGTGCGTGATCGTAACGAAATCCCATTGCAGCGTTTGGACTTCACCTAGGCGGCATCCAGTCAGCAACAGGAGTTGGAAGGCGGCGATCACGTGAGGCGTTTCTTGACCTGTTGCCAATGCATGTTGAAAGACCTCGCCCAAGCGCAACAGCTCTGTTTGTGATAGGAACCTTTCGCGGGATCGCTCGCGGTTCTTGGGGATCATGCGGCAAGGGTTCGTGCTTTCGGTGCGCAGTCCCCAGAGCTCCGCCATATTGAACATGCGCGACAGTAGCATCAGGACTCGGTTCGCTTGATAGGGGCGGTCGCGGAGCGAATGGTGCAGGGCGGCAATATCGGCGCGGCGCACATCTTCGATTTTGAAGCTACCGAGCCTTGGTTTGACATAGTTTTTGATCTGGCTCCGGTAGGTGACGACCGTGCGCGGTTTCAGTTTCGGTTCGGCGTAGTCTTCAATGAACCTATCGCAGAGGTAGGCGACGGTAGGGGCGCGTCTCCGGTCGCCACGGTCTTTTGATGGGTCATCGCCGCGTGCGACTTCACCTAGCCGCCTGACGGCCTCCTTGCGGGCCTCTTCGCTTGTCACGGTGCCGTGTCGCCCGATAACCATACGGCGGGTGCGTCCGCCGGAGCGATATTGGATGATGTAGCTTTTGCGACCGGACGGCATTACGCGGACGCCGAACCCGTTCACCTCGCTATCGAAGGCGATGAAATCCTTCCCCTCAGCGGTCAGGCCTTCGACGAAGCGCTTAGTCAATTTTGTCATTTTCTACTCCATGAATTCGGCGCTTTCATGGAAGCAATACGGAAGCACCATGCAGCGTTTTATGGAGTCATCTATGTGCGAGTAGCGCAACGGACGTCAAATAAAATTGAGCAATATCATGTATTTATGTCTGTTTGGCGCTGCTTGGCGAACTGCGGCGACACGGCCTGAACTCGGCTTCTAATCAGCAGGTTGAGGGTTCGAGTCCTTCTCGGATCGCCATTTTGGGACTCTTTGGTCTCCATTGATCTTTCGAGAATAGTTAACGGAAAAGGGCGATTTTCGGTGCAGGAGGGGAATAATCCCGCAATACATCTTTAGGTTGTTAACTTGCCGTTAACACAATCCTAAGACTCTTCTTAGCCATGAAGAACCGACTTCTATGATGCGCCGGTTCACTCGTGCGGGGTTGTTTTCCGGGATGATTGAAATTCAAAAAGGTCCGGGCGGCGTGGATGTGCCTGTATATTCGGGGCAAAGGGATCTTCTTGTTGCCAGACATTCCCGCATTTCAAAGCACATCTTCGATACGATCACCTCGGTTCTATTGCTGGCCCCTCTGGCGCTGATCGCCCTGGCGCTCTTGATCGTGAACCCCCTGCTCAATCCCGGACCGCTGATGCATCACCAGCGGCGGATGGGACTTGCAGGACAGCCGTTCACGGCTCTTAAATTTCGTACGATGTCACCTGCGGTGTCACCGACCCGCGGGGCCTATGACGCCTTGGAAGAGCACCGCATTTCTCACTTTGGTCGATTCATGCGAAGAATGCGGATTGATGAACTTCCTCAGATCATCAACGTCCTGCGCGGTGAGATGAGCCTGATTGGCCCGCGCCCTGACCTCTACGACCACGCCTGCGTCTATCTGGAGAGCGTGCCGGATTACGCCGCCCGCCATCAGATCATGCCGGGAATCAGCGGGTTTGGACAAACCGAGGTTGGTTATGTCGATGGAATGGATGGCATTCAGCGCAAGGTGGCCGCAGATCTATACTATATTGCGCATGCTGGGTTCTGGTTCGATATGTGGATCACTTGGCGCACCATTTGCGTCATTGTCGGCCGCAGGGGTCGCTGACGCCGCTGTTGCGCGGCCCGGCGCTCGGTTGCCAAGGCGCTTGGTAAACTCTGGTTCTTAGGGATAGGGGATCATTCCAAACTGGAGACCAAGAATGACTGATCCGTTTGATACCGACTATGTGGCCCTCACGTCCCCCGCCGTTGCGCACTATATCATCACGCCTTCCGATGCGACCGACCTGCCGGTGCGCCCGCGTGCTGTCTACGTCAATACCCCGGGGACTGCTGTATTGCAGGACAATGACGGAGAGGCTGTCAGCTATGAGCTTGCCGCCGGCACCGTTCTGTCGATCCGTCCAACCCGTGTGCTGGCCACCGGAACCACCGCGCAACTGGTCGCGTGGTACTGAGGATGATTGGGTTTGAACTTGTGCCAGGGGCGGGGTCGGGTCGCGCGCCTGACCAACGCCCGCTTGCCGCATTCTTTGCCCCTGGTGGGGGACGGTCAGTCGCGATCGGTCAGGGTGCTGGCGGGGGATTGACCGTCTGGACAGAAGTGGGTCCGGCTCATGCCGCTGGCCTGCGCTTTGATCAAACGGACCCGGGTGTCCGTCTGTCCTGGCGTGAAACGCAATTGGCGGAACTGCGCAATGTCTATCCTGTTGGCGCGATGGCCCTGACGGGCGGTTGGTCGCAGTTGCAGACCTCTGGCTCCGGGCGTGCCGCGAGCTACACCGGCAATCGCGCGATCAGCACGGGATCGACGGGCGCAAGTGCCACGGTCCAGGTAGATCGTGATCAGTCCTATGATCTTTGGATCAACTATACCGGGCGCACCAGCGGCGGCTATGTGAAGGTCGAGATCGATGGCGGGCAGGTCCTTGTCAACGAAATCTCAGACCCTGCCGGTTTGGGCTTCAAGGCGTTTTCAAGCTATTCGGCGACCGATCTGGACCGGCGCCAGAAGATCAGGGTGGCCAGCGGCCTGACCGGCCCGCATGATGTCCGGCTGAGTTTCGGCGGTGTCGCGACCCCGGGTGGTGCGGCAATCATGATCGAAGCGGTCGCGATCACCGGGTCGCTGGCGGACCCGCGTATCCTGCCGCCGATGTGGCGGCCGAACACGTCCTATCAGATAGGTGACGAGGTGCAATTTGGCGGCTTGTTCTATGCTGCGCGTGCCAATGGCACGAGCGGCACGGCGGGGCCTGGCCATCAGAGCGGGATTGCGTCGGATGGCGCGTTGGATTGGCGTGCAGACAACCGGCCGACCTATCCGGAGTTTACCATCATCGACTATGCTTCTGAACGCGAATACGCCGCCCGGCTGAATGTTGATGGGGTCGTGACCGAGGTTGGTGGCCAGACCCATGGCAACGATGCGTTGGTGTCGCAGAGCATTGCGGTCGATGCTGTCCCATGGACCCCTGAAACGGGGGGAAACGGGCTGACTGTCGGTGCGCAGCTTGATGTGGTTGAAACAACGACCTGGCAAACAGCGGGCGGTGCCCCGCTTGCGGTTTGCCAGACCAGCCGCAACATCACGCCGGGCGCCATTCATCAGGCGATGCAGGTTGATGTCACGGTAGCGTCGATGGAGGTGGAGTGGCTATATGCCGGAATGCTGCCTTTTGTGCGGTGGGAAGGCGAAAGCGCGACCACGGTTGTTGACAGTCTGACCGCTGAGGACGGCACTGTCGTGAGGCTCTCTGATTATGCCGGACAGGCCGGTACTCAGGTTGATCTCCAGGCGGCCCGCAGGATGGGGCTGAACGGGGTGACACCAGAGGTCGCATTCACCTATGGCCATGAGGCAGGTGCGCTTCCTGTTTCGGGCAATCGCCTCGGGGCGTTCGATGCGTTTGTCCTGCCCAACATTGAAGGCCGCACGGCGGCTGGGTCTTCCGATTGGCCCGCAAAGGCCTATATCTCTGCCAACCTGCAAAGCGGATCGACCTTGCAGGCCGGTGAAATTGTCCAGTTCTACAACCGGCATGTCTTGTCTGTTGCGACCTGAGATTGAGGGGCGGGCATTGCCGCCCTTCAAATCACCTGCGGGGTGTGGATCGCGCTGATGCAGGGGTCACTGGAGAGTTTGCGCATCTTGCGCATGTTGACCATCGACAGGACCAGCCCGGTTGCGGGGCTGCCAGCCTCGGCCAGAGCGTCCAGTCCGCGGTCCACGACGGCAAGCGGGGTTTTTGCCCAGCGCACCGCATAGACGATCGCATCCGCCTGGCGGGCGATCAGCAGGGCTTCGGGCGCGTGCAGAACGGGCGGGCCGTCGATGATGATATGGTCGTAGGTTTTTCGCAGGGTTTGTATCTGATCGGCAAGCTGATCGGACAACAGCGGGCCGTGATTATCTGCAAAGGCAGGTGCGACAAGGATGTCGGCGCCCAGCGCTGCAACCTGCGCATCGCCGCGCCATTGGCGCCAATTGGCCTGCGCCTGTTTGAACACATCTGAATGTATCGCCGCCGCAAGAGCCCGGTTGCCGTCATCGGCGCCTATCAGAACAACCCGTTTGCCCGCCTTCGCAAGCGTCTGGGCGACAGCAACGGCAAGCTGGGTCTTGCCTTCGGCCTGCACGCTTGAGGTCGACAAGATCACTTGGGCTGATCGCCCCTGCGTTGTCAGCGACAGCGACGTGAGCAAGCCACGGATGGCATGCGACAACGCCGGGTGCGGTGGCGCGGCCTTGCCACCGCTTTGCAGGGCACGGGACGAAAGCTGCGCCAGCACCGGCAGCCCGGTTGCGTCGCGCAGGCTATGCGCATCAACCGCTCCCTTGCGCAGAGTGGTTAAAGCAGCCACCAGCGCGACCCCGATCGTTCCCCCCAGTATGGCGGCAATGGTCAGAATCAGAATCTTGCGCGGTCCGACATAGACCCCATCCGGGGCGGGGTTGAACCGCTGTGCAATCGGTGTTGTCAGCCCCTGCTGCATTCGGATTTCCTGGAGCCGCCCCAGAAAGGTCTGATACAGCAGGCGCGTTGTATCGATCCGAAGCTGTATCTGTTGCAATTGTGCCTGACCCGCTGATTGCGTCGAAAGCTGCGCGCTGAGCCGATCTTTGAGGGCGGTGATTTCTTCGATCTTGCCGCGTGTCTGGGCGATCTCAGCGATGGTGCGGGCAGACCTGCGATCCGGCGCGCCTTCCAGCGCACTCAGGGCGTTGCGGGCGGCACTCAGCTGTTGGTCGGCGCCAAGCACCTGCGCGCTGAGCGAATCAAGCCCACTGCCTTCCTGAAGCTGTGCTGTCGCAATTAGAGACGTGGCCTGCAATTGCTGGGCTTCAAGCTGGCTGCGCAATTCGCTGGCGCGCGATTGCAGCCAGGCTTCGGCCTCTGCCTGTGTTTGCATTCTCAGGGTGTCCGTGTGGGCCTGGTATTGCGCGGCAGTGGCATTGGCCAGCCGCGCCGCCTTGGCGGGATCACCACTGCGCGCAGTGATGCGCAGGATGTAGCTGTCGTTCTGGCGGGCAATCGCAAGCGCGCCGCGCAGGTTCTGGATCGTTTTTTCAAGGACGGCCGCGGCGTCCGGGTCCTGGGCGGTTGTGCCAGCCAGAAAATGCCGCACCGTCGTGCGCAGGCTGCGCAAGGACAAAGGGCGGGCGGCCGCGAGGTATCTGTTGAACTCTGGGTCGGACAACAGGTCGAGCTGCGCAATGACATTCGTTAATACAGCATCAGAAGTGACCCGTGCGACGGATGTGTTCAGCGCCGCTTCATCAATGTCCCGCGTTTGCCCGGTGTCCTGCAACGGATTGCCCGCGAGATCGAGTTGCAGGGTCGCGGTCGCGGCGTATTGCGGCTGTGCGACGCGAAAAGCGTAATACCCAGTGAGCGAAGTAACGATGAAAATTACGCATAATATCAACCACTTGCCGTGCCAGGCGACCCGCAGCATCGCGCCAATATCGAGCGGAGCGATTTGCTCTGCCTGATCCGCGTGAAGGCGCTGTCTTGCCGCGCGATGGTGGTCCGTCATATCAAACCAAACCCTGTTGTTCCGGTCGTTACCTGCCAAGACACCACAAAGGAGTTAACCTTTAATTAATCACAATGAATGACGACTGAAGCTGGCGTGCAGTTTGGTTAATGGCGCGCGCAGATGGTCATTGAGTGATGTTGGGATCAAAATTCGCAAGGCTGGCAAGTCAAAGTGCCGCACAGACCCTGAGCCTGCGGGCCGGGGTAGTCGGCGTCAACTTCGTGGTGATGCTGGGTCTGGCTGCCTTGCTGGGATTTGACACATTTGGCCAGCTGGCTGCGATTTGGGGAGCCGCGCTGGTCGCGGGAACGGTCGTTTCGCTGGGTGGGCCGCTTGTTTTGTTGCGATTGCTGACCGACGGGCAGGGGATGCGCGCCAGAGACATCCTGAAAATAGCCCTGCTTTTCCCCGCTTTTCTGGCCGTCGTAATCTTTGGTGTGGCAGAGAACCTCTGGCCCGCATGGCCCTGGGCCGCCATTCTGAGTGCGGGGGTTCTGGTCAATACTCTGGGGTGTCTAGCCAGCGTGATGCGGGCGCTGGGCAGTGTGCAGGCCTCGATGGCGCTGCGAGATGCGGGGCCGCAGTTGTCCCTGGGCCTTGCGGCGGTTGTTGCCGGTGGCGCGGGTGCGGGGGTGATCCTGCTGACCTCTGCGGCCATGATGCTTTTGCTGGCCTGCACTGGTGGTTACCTGGTCTGCCGCCAGGTTGGTGTTTCACACATTTTTTCCTCTGCCCCGCGCCCTTATCTGAGCGTGTCGCTCTGGGGGACGTCGGTTGTGGGCATGGTGGTGGCGCAGATTGATCTGGTCCTTGGTGGTGCCGTGATTTCTGCTGAGCAACTGGGCCTTTATGCCGTTTTGCGCCGGGTGGCCAATCTGGTTGCCTTGCCGGTGACGGTGGCGACATGGATCAGCGCGCCTTCGGTGTCAGCCGCCCATGCTGGGGGGAACATGGCGGGCCTGGCGCGGGCGAGCGCGACGGGCAGCCAGATTGCGCTGGTGCCGGGGCTTGCGCTGTTTCTGATCGGTCTCGCGGCCCTGCCTCTCATACCGGCGGGTTTTGCGCTGGTCTATGCGGTCTTGCTGCTTGGGGCCTTGGGGCAGGTCGTTCTGGCCGCAGGCTTTACCGTCGCGACCCTTTGCGACTTGCCGCGCTTTGCCATGGGAGCGCGTGTGCTGATGGTGGCCGGTTATCTGCTCTGGTTTCGTTGGTGGGGGGGGGAGCTGACGGTCACAGCAAATGCGCTGGGGTATGTCGGAGCGATGACGCTGGGCGGCGCGGCGCTGTGGTGGGGGATCAGGCGCAGGCTCGGCGTGGACACATCGGCGGCCGTCTTGTTGCGTGCGAAGGGGGGGCAGTGGAAAATCTCCTGATCGTTTTCCTGGCATTCGCCTGCACCGCCATCCCGTTCTGGATCGGGCAACGGTATGGCATGCTGCGCCTTGTTTCGCCCATGCACCTGCTGAGCTATTTCACCGTCTTTGGTTTCCTGCTGAAGGTTGCGGTTTATGGCGCGCGGCCAGAGCTGGCATTTTATGCCCGCTTCATCGATACGCCCGGTGCTGTGCAACTGGGGGCGATCTATCTGTCGGGATTTATCCTGCTGATGTGCCTGGGATATCGCTGTGCTGTACGTCCCTTCGACCCCGCAGCGGCCACAACAGAGGCGCGTCTGATCGCGGCAGGGTTGGTCCGGCAGGGCTGGCTGTTTGCTGCCGCCTTTGGCGTGGCGGCACTGACATTTGCGCTGTTGTTGCAGGCGCGCGGGATATCGCCGCTCTCTGCCGATGTGCTGACGGCGTTCAACCAGGACAAGCAGATCAATGTGAACCCGGACGGGGTGGGGGCCAGCCTTGCAGGTATCAGGGCTTTGTTCACCGTGCCCAAATTCGCCTTTGTGCTGATACTGGCGCATGGCATCGTGCAGCAGGCACGGTGGTTGCTGGTGCAGGCGGCATTGCTGGCCAGCCTGTTGGTGGCGATCGCGCTGATCTCGGGCGACCGGTTCGAACTGGTGGAATTGCTGGTCTTTGGCAGCGCGACCTATCTGATGCTGGGCGGCCGGATCGGGCTGAGAACACTGGCCGTGATGATGGCGAGCGCCGCAGGTGTGTTGTTCCTGAGCGCCTATATGACCACGTTGCGCGGCACCGACGTGGGCCTGCTGCAGCAGATCGTCGGCTCCACTTATTTTCTGGATATCAATGCCGCCGTGATGGTTACCGATCAGGGCACGCCTGAGTCCTATCTGCTGGGCGAAAGCTATGGCTGGTGGACATTCGGCTGGGTGCCGCGGGCAATCTGGATCGATAAACCCGCGATCGATCTGGGTGTTTTTCTCAAGCGCGATGTGATGCAGGTGGCGACCGGAGGCGCGTTCAACGTCACCGGCCCCGGCGAGGCGTTCCTGAACTTTGGTTGGGCGGGGGTTTTGGTGGGCTTTGTGCTGGGCTGGACCTACCGGCGGTGTGAAGTCTGGGTCCTGTCCGTCCGTCCCGGCCTGCGGTTCGCGGCATTCTATCTCTATCCCCTGTTGCTGTACCCTTTCGTGCAGGCCTCGCTGCAATCGTCTTTCAGCGCGTTCATTGTGGGGGCGTCAGCCGAGGCCGTGCTGATCACAGCCATGATCGCGATATTTGTCCCGCGCTATCGGGTCCCTGCTCGCGGAACATATCACCCGAAAGGAGCCGCCCATGTTTAGGCTTTGGTTCTGGACCGCCCGCCTGACGGGCGCCCTGCAACGGCGTGTTGCAATGCGGTTTGCCACCCGGTTGCATCGCGCGAGCCTTGCAAAAGTGGGCCACCGATCACGCTTTCAGCCGGGCGTCCGATTTGACAGGCCCGAGCGCGTCGTGATTGGCGCGGAGTGTCTTTTCTGGCGCGGCGTCGGCGCGCCCGCCGAAGGGAAAGACGCCTGGCTCAAGATCGGCGACCGGGTGCAGGTCAATCGCGATGCGGTGCTGGACATGACCGGGGGCCTGGCCCTGGGGGATGGCATTCTGGTGTCCGAACAGGCGGTGATCTACACCCATGACCACGGGCTTGATCCGCGTTCGGCTCCGGTGTCTCTGTCAAAAACCATTGAACGCGATGTCTGGATCGGCATGCGCGCGGTGATCCTGCCCTCCTGTCGTGTCATCGGCGCTGGTGCCGTGATCGGCGCGGCTGCGGTTGTGACCCGTGATGTGCCCGCCGGGGCCATCATGGCGGGCAACCCCGCCCGCGTCATTGGTCAGCGCAAGGCGTTGGGAGCGGCGGCATGAAGGTTCTGCATGTGGTGCCGACCTTCTATCCCGCGGCCTATTGGGGCGGTCCGATCTGGTCAACCAAGGCGATCTGCGATGGCATTGCAGCGCGCAACGATCTGGAACTGCGGGTTCTGACGTCGGATGCCGCCGGACCGGCGATCGGGGTTCGTGTGACGCCCGCGTCGCTGCCATATCCTGTTCACTATGCACGCAGATGGGCCGGGCATTGCATCGCACCTGGCCTGCTGGCGCGGTTACCGGGCGCGATCCACTGGGCGGATATCGTTCATGTGACCGGAACCTACAACATGCCCACGCTGCCCGCCTTCGCGCTGGCCCGCGCGATGGGCAAACCGCTGGTCTGGTCGCCGCGCGGTGCCTTGCAGGCAACGCAGGAGTGGCCAGATGCCCCGCATCAGCGCCTCAAGCGAGGGTTTGAGCATCTCGCCAATCTGCTGCGCCCGCGTGATGCGGTGCTGCATGTCACCGCCGGGCAGGAAGCCCGGGCCAGTATCCAGCGTCTGGGCGATATGGCGCCGGCTGTCATTCCCAATGCCGTTGACGTCCCGCACGCCATTCCCGATCGCCGCAGGGACGGCGCAAAGTGCCGGCTGATGTTTCTCAGCCGCTTGCACCCCAAGAAAGGATTGGAGGCGCTGTTCAAAGCCATGCCGCGCCTGCCTGCCCATTTCACGCTTGATGTTTATGGCACCGGTGATGCGTCCTATGTGCAGGCATTGGAAATGCGCGCGAAGCTGTCAGGCGGGCGCATCCGGTTGCACGGCCATGTCGAAGGGCCGGCCAAGACTGCGGCCTTTGCAGGCGCTGATATTCTTGTCCTGCCGTCCCATTCGGAAAACTTTGGCATCGTTGTGGCCGAAGCATTGGCCCATGCCGTGCCGGTCCTGACCACGCAAAATACGCCATGGCAGGCGCTTGACCGGCAAGGCTGCGGGCGCTGCATTGATCTGCCGCGCTGTGATCTGGCCGCTGAGATTAAGGCGCTTGCCGCTCTTGACCTGGCCGAGATGGGGCAGCGCGGGCGCGACTGGATGCGTCGCGATTTTTCGACGGCAGCAATGGTCGAGGGGTTTGACGGGTTGTACCGCCAAATGGTCGGACAAGGATATCAGGAGGTCATCGTATGACGCCCCTGACCGTCATCATCCTGACCTGCAATGAGGCCCGGCATATCGCGCGGGCCATTGCCTCAGTCCTGGATCTGGCAGATCGCATTGTCGTGGTTGACAGTGGATCGACCGATGCAACCGTGCAGATCGCAACTGATCTTGGGGCAGAGGTTCTGCATAACGGCTGGGTCAATCACGCGGCCCAGTTCAACTGGGCGCTGGACCAGATTGCGGCCCAGCGCGGATGGGTGCTGCGACTGGATGCAGATGAGGTGGTCACTTCGGCTCTTGCCTCTGAGATCGTCGCGGGCTTGCCCGATGTGGACGGCTGTTATGTCGGGCGCGGGATTAAATTCATGGGGCAGATGGTGCGCCATGGCGGAGTGTTTCCGGTTCCGACCTTGCGCCTTTTCCAAAACGGTCGAGGCCGTTGCGAGGCACGCTGGATGGACGAACATATTGTCGTAGATGGCCCGACCACATACCTGCGCGGGCAGATCATCGACGACAACCGCAATCCTTTGGACTGGTGGATTGCCAAGCACAACGGCTATGCCAGTTTTGAGGTCGTGGACGTGCTGAACCGGGAATACGGGTTTCGGCCTGTCGCGCGCGTCTTGCCCGGCCGGGGGGGTGTAGCGGCGAAGCGCTGGATCAAACTGCATCTTTATGGCCGCCTGCCGCCGGGCCTGCGGGCGGGGGGGTATTTCCTTTATCGCTATGTGCTGCGCGGTGGCTTTCGTGACGGCCCGCAGGCGCGGGCGTTCCATGTGCTGCAAGGGTTTTGGTACCGCTATCTGGTGGACGCAAAACTGGCTGAAGTGCGGCGGCATATGACCACAACAGGGGCAGCACCTGCGCAGGCAATCCGCGAAGTGCTGGGCATAGATGTCGGCCCGTCAAAGCCCTCAAGAAAGCGAATCGCCGCATGAAAATATCAATTGTGACGGCAGTGATGAACGGGCGGGAGACTTTGCCTGCCATGCTGGACAGCCTGATGGCCCAAAGCCATCCGCAGGTGGAGCATGTCGTGCAGGACGGCGGGTCAACCGACGGCACGCTGGCCTTTCTGGAGGCAAAGGGCCACCGGCATATGACGCTGCGATCTGGCCCCGACAGCGGCATTTATGATGCGATCAATCTCGGCATTCAACGTGCCTCTGGTGACGTCATCGGGCTGCTGCACGCCGATGACACGCTTGCCGGGAACCAGGTGCTTGCATGGGTGACAGATGCCTTGCAGAACCCGGCCATTGATGGCGTATACGGTGATCTGCAATATGTTGCGCGCGATGATCCATCCCGTGTCATCCGACATTGGAAGGCCGGTTCCTATTCTGCGGCCCATCTCAGGCGTGGCTGGATGCCCCCACATCCGACGCTTTATCTGCGCCGTGAAGTGTTCGCGCGGGCAGGGCTTTACGATACCAGTTACCGCATCGCCGGTGACTATGAAGCGATGTTGCGCTTTTTGACCGCTGGGCAGGTGCGGTTGGGCTATATCCCGAAGGTCATGGTGCGGATGAAAATGGGTGGGGTCAGCAATAAGTCCTTCGCCCAGCTGATCCACAAAAGCCGCGAAGATTATCGCGCGATCCGGCGGCATGGGGTGGGCGGCGTTGGCACACTGATGGCCAAGAACCTGTCAAAAGTGGCTCAATTTTCAGGTCGCGATCAGGTGTAGAAATACTTGGTCAGCTGATAAAAGATCGGCGCGGCAAAGATAACGCTGTCAAGCTGATCGACGAAACCGCCCTGACCGGGGATCAGGTGCGACCAGTCCTTCACCCCACGGTCCCGCTTGATCGCGGCGACAACAATGTTGCCGAACATGCCCACAAGGGACGCGACCCCCGCCATCAAGGCAGCACCCACCGCGCCAAAGGGAGTGATCCAGGCCAGCATCGCGCCGATCACCATGGCGCTCAGCACTCCGCAGGCCATTCCTTCCCATGTCTTGGGTGACAGGCCGGGGGCGATCCTGGTCCGCCCGATCCGACGACCGAAGAAGAAATCCAGCAGGTCGCCGAATTGCACCACCATCACCAGAAAGGCGATAAGCAGGACCGAGCGGTCGCCATAGTCTCCCAGATCAAGCGACATCAGCGCAGGCACGTGGCTGACACTGAAGACAGCGATCATCAGCGCCCATTGCGTTTCTGCCACCCGCACCAGAAAGCGTTGCGGGTTACCACGCAGGGCAGAGACGATGGGCAGAAAGAGAAAGGCGTAAACCGGGATGAACACCGTGAAAAGACCGATCCAGCCAAGCCCCACAAAGACATATTGCGAGGGCAAAACCACAAAGAACGCCAGTGCCAGTGACAGGTGATCGGCCTGCGCCTTGGTTGTCAGAGTCAGGAATTCCCGCAGGGCGGCGAATGACGCAAAGCCAAAAAGCACCATCACACCCGGCTTCCCCAGCAAGAGCCCGGCCCCGATAAAGGCGACCATGCCCCACCAGCTTTGCACCCGTGTCATATAGGTATCCAGCATCGGGTTGTTTTCATGCACAGGCTGACGCGCCCGCAGGATTTCGCCGAGCACCGTCAGGGCAATCAGGATGCCAAAACTGCCAAAGGCCAGCAGCAGAATATCTGTCGTGGTGCTGCTCATGCCCGGACCTCTGGTCGCTGGGCCAGCAGGGCCTTGGATGCACGCGCAAGGAACTCGTCCTTGCTTTCGCCTGTCCGCACGTGGATCGGCTCTCCGAAGGTGACGGTACAGATCAGGGGCAGGGGAATGACCTCGCCCTTGGGCATGATCTCGGTCAGGTTGGCGACCCAGGTGGGCACCAGATCGACATCCGGCCGGGCAAGGCCCAGGTTAAACAGACCCGCCTTGAACGGCAGCAGCGGATCGTCGGTCATGTTGCGGTTGCCTTCGGGAAAGATGATCAACGAGGCGCCCTCGTCAAGTGCGGCGATGATCTTGTCCATCGGTTTGTCTTTCACCTCGGGGCGGCGATCGACAAGAACGCAGTTGAAAACCTCGGGCCCGACAAAGGCACGCAGTTTGTTTTTCAACCAATAGTCGGCGGCAGCCACAGGGCGCACGGTGCGGCGCAATGATGTTGGCAGCACAGACCAGATCATCGGCATGTCGGCATTGCTGGTGTGATTGGCAAAATACACCCTTTGGCGCGGAACCGGCTCGATCCCTTTCCAGTCAGCCCGCACGGCTGTGACTGCGCGGGCGAAGATGCGGATAGATTGCCCAACGATCCGTGCTGCAAACTGGCGTAGAAATTTCATGGCACTGACTTTGGCGAAGGGGAGCGCGTTTGAAAAGAAAAAAGCCCTGCCCCCAGGGGATGAAGGGGCAGGGTTGGGGAGCCGGCGATCAAAGAGGCTCGCCGACATAGTCCTCAAGCAGTTTTTCGTTCTTGGCGTCTTCGATCCGCTGGATGCGGTCGTCGGCCATCTTTTCATCAAAGCGGTATTTGACAAAGTTCACCAAAGCGAGCGTCAGCATCATCACCGACATCGCCCAGAAGCCTTTGGTCGACAGCGGGACGTCTGTTGACAGCCAAAGCGAGATCGTGAGCATGCCGTAGGCGACAGCGACGCCCGCGCCATTTACAAACATTATCAATGCATTGTCAGATTTGTTACGTGCCATTTTCAGGGGTCCTTCTGGGTTGGTTGACAGGGTCTGGGGGCGGTTATTTCCGGCCTGATTTCAGGTGGGCCAGGATATCATCCGCCGTTGCGCAGGTGGCCTTGCCAAAGCCTGCATTGGCCATGCGGTCGGCAAGGCCGTCGCTTTCAAGATCACGGTTGATGTCGGCAAGGATCTCTGTGCGCTCAAAGGGGTCATCCTTGCCCAACACGCGGCTGATCAGCTCCTCGGCCTCTTCAACGCTTCCGCTCTGAATGCCGCTGCGCGTCACTTGCATCTGGATATTCTGTTCTCGGCGGACCGCGCGGGCCTGAATGGCCCCTTGCTTGAGGTCGATGATCCGGCGGTGACCGCTTTCAATGGATGTGCGCAACCGGATGACCCTTTGCTCAAGCTGATCCAGCGTCCCGGTCCGCGCGGTCTGTTCGTTCTGCATATTTGCAATCGCGCGGGCAGCCTCGGCGGCCATGTCCTCGCGGTCGTTGTCCAGCGCGTCCCTGGCGCGTTTTGTCAGATCGCTGATCCGAACGGTGAGGGCGGCGTGCTGTTTCTCCTCGGATCGCTGACGCTGGATCAGACTGGCGAGGGTGGCTTTGGCGGCGCGCAAACTGGCCTCGCTCTCGCGGATTTTCTGGTCGATCAGCTCAATGGCAAAGGCGTCGCGCACACGGTCTTCTGCGCGTGCATTCTGGCCGTTGATCAGTGTGGCAAGTGTCTTGAACATCGCTCTCTCCGTCTCCAATTATACATGAACATTGTTCATAAATGGCAGATAGCGTGTCTCGCGTTACAATTCAATAGGATATATGAACAATGTTCAAATTATTTTGAACTGACCGCAAATTGCCTCAGGACAAGGGAGATCATGCGATCGATGTTTTCGGCCGGGACACCGGCGCTGGCTTCATCCAGCCCCAAAAGCACAATGCCATGTACCGAGGAAAACAGCGCGCGGGTCAAAAGCGCGAGGTCTTCTTCGCTCCGACCCGGGAAAATCACCGCCAGCGGGTCAGAGATATAGGTGAAAAGCTGCCCCATTTCCTGCAAGTACCAGTCCGGTGCGGCCTCATCCGGGGCGCGTTCAATATCGAACAGCGCGCGCCAGCTAAGATGGTTGTCAGCGGCAAAATGGTGATAGGCCTGCGCCATGACAACCAGTTGCTCAACCGGGTCTTGGGGGGCCTCGGCCAGTGCTGCGGCCACATCGGCACCAAGGCGGTGAAAGGTCCGGGCATTCACCGCAAGCGCGAGGTCAGACAGGTCACCGAACACATTATAGATTGCGCCGACCGCACAGCCTGCGGCGCTTGCCAGATCGCGGGCGCGCAGGGCGCTGAGGCCCCGCTCGGCTATCGTGCGTTCGGCAAGGATGATCAACGAGTGACGCAGCTCTTGCCGCCGAATTTCGGTCTTTGTGGCCATGGGGTCCTCACCAGAATGAACGCAGTTCAATAGTAGGTGCAGGATGAGGGTTTGGGAAGGGGCGGCCTGTTTTGACTGTTGGGTAGGCTTCACCCACCCTCCATCTTTACCGGCGCACCTCCGGCAAAGCTGTTCACCTGGTGATACCCGATCGGGTCTTCCTGCATTTGCAGATGCAACCCATCGCCGTCATAGGGGTGGGCCCGTGCCAGTTCTTCGTCAAAGTCGATGCCCAAACCCGGTGCAATGGGCACGGGGACATAGCCGTCCTCGACCGTGATCGCCCCTTTGATCAGATCATGGTGAAAGGGCGTTTCGATCGTTTCTGCCATCAGGATGTTGGGGATGGAGGCCGCAAGCTGGATATTTGCGGCCCATTCAACCGGCCCGGCGTAAAGATGGGGGGCCATTTGCGCGTTATAGACCTCTGCCATTGCCGCAATTTTCCTGGTTTCCCAAATCCCGCCAGAGCGCCCCAGCGCCGGTTGCAGGATCGTCGCCGCACCAGAGCGCAGCACCGGCGCGAACTCTGCCTTGGTCGTCAGCCGCTCTCCAGTGGCAACAGGAATGTTCACCGCGCCCGCGACCTTTGCCATCTCGGCCACATTGTCAGGCGGGATCGGTTCTTCGTACCAAAGCGGCCCATAAGGCTCCAATGCCTTGCCGAGCCGGATCGCCCCGCCGGTGCTGAATTGCCCATGGGTGCCAAAGAGCAGGTCGGCGCGGTCTCCCACGGCGTCGCGGATTGCCCGGCAAAACGCCACGGACAGGCTGATGTCATGCATCGACGGCATATGCCCGCCGCGAATGGTGTAGGGACCAGCGGGATCGAACTTGACCGCGGTGTATCCTTTTTCGACCATATCAACGGCCACCTCTGCTGCCATTTCGGGGCTTGCCCAGAAATCCGGCAGCGGGTGCGTGGGACGGGGGTAAAGGTAGGTATACGCGCGAATGCGGTCGTTCATGCGCCCGCCAATCAAGGCATGCACAGGGCGGTCGCGGTCCTTGCCCAGGATATCCCAGCAGGCTATTTCAAGGCCGGACCAGGCACCCATCACGGTCAGATCGGGGCGCTGCGTGAAGCCCGCTGAATAGACCCTGCGGAACATCAGCTCTATGTTTTCGGGGTTTTCGCCCGCCATATGGCGTTCAAACACATCCATGATGACGGCCTTCATCGCGTCAGGTCCGATGGAAGAGGCATAGCATTCGCCATAGCCCACAATACCAGTGTCGGTGGTCACTTTCGGAATGATCCAATAGCGGCCACCCCAGCCGGGGGCGGGTGGGGCGGTGACAATGATGTCGAGGTCTGCGAGTTTCATGAACGGGGTCCTCTGAGAAGGGATCAGGCGATTTTCCGGAGACGTATGTTTTCAAGGCAATCCCAGTTGCGCGCGCCTGAGTAGAAGCGACGATGCGATGTCAGTCAAACACAATCACGTTCCGCTTGGCGCTGCCGGTTTTCGTATCTGCAATCGCTTCGTTGATCTGTTCAAGCGACCAGCGCTCCGAGATCAGTTCGTCCAGCTTCAGCCGCCCCTGCTGATAAAGGTCGATCATCCAGGGAATATCCCGCGCGATCACGACATCACCCATCTTGGAGCCCACCATCCCTTGCCCGGTTGCCGCAAGCATCACCGGCTCATAGCTGGACATCGCCCCGGAATGCGGCATGCCGACCATGATCACCTTGCCCCCATTGGCCAGATATTGCGGTGCGGTGTCATAGGCCGGGATCGCACCGACCGTGACAAAGACAGCATCAGCCCCCCGTCCCATCGCTTTTTTGGCCAGCCGCCATGGCTTTTGCTCGGTGGCCAATACCCCGTCGGTTGCACCGAACTCTTTGGCGATGGCCAGCTTCTCCGCTGACATATCAACTGCAATGATCCGCCGCGCGCCCGCGATCCGCGCGCCCTGAATGGCATTCAGCCCAACGCCGCCAGCGCCAATCACAACCACATCCTGCCCGGCGCGCAGCGCGGCGGCGTTCACAACAGCACCGACGCCCGTGATCACTCCGCAGGCCAAGAGCGATGCGGCTTCCATTCCGATCCCGTCGGAGAGTTTCACCACCTGGCTTTGATCCACCACCACCCTCTCGGCAAAGCCTCCGGTGTGCATCGCCTGAAGCACCGGTTCGCCGTTCGGTCCGGTGATCGGGCCGCTGGTCATGTCGCTTTCGCAGGCCACCGGTTTGCCGCCAGCGCAGGAGGGGCAGGTACCGCAGGCCCGGATCAGCGTGACGACCACCGGGTCGCCCATGGCCAGTCCGCGCACACCATCGCCGATGGCGCTGATATGGCCCGCCGCCTCGTGCCCGTAGATTGCCGGCAGGGTGCCGCCCCAGGCGCCGTCCACGTAAGAGATATCGGAATGACAGATCGCGCAGGCTTTCAGTGTGACTTCGACGGCGCCCATGGCAGGCGCGGCGAGGGTCACCGTCTCGATGGTCAACGGAGCGCCGAATTCTCGGCAAACGGCGGCTTTGATCTGGGGCATGGGGGCGTCCTTGGTTCATGTTTCGGGTGCGACCCTGCGGCGGGTTTGACACGCATGCAAGCCTGAAAAATGCGTTCAGGCGACGCAAGTGCGCCTGACAGGTCAAAAGACGCGCATGGGCCCTGTTTTACCGACACGCCGCTTCCCAGCTGCGCTGAATTCAAGGCTCAGATCAATGTGTCGGACCGTCGCGCCGCTTGAAACCCGCGCGCGCTTCAAGATGCCCGGTGTCGCGCATGAAGTTTGTCAGAAGCTCTGCGTATTGCTGCGGATGCTCGACACAGGGCAAATGCCCGGCCGCCCGCATCACCGTCATTTGTGACCCCGGTATCAGGTCCAGGGTTTCGCGTACCAGATCAGGTGGCGTGGCCCCATCATCCGCCCCGGCAATGCCAAGCGTTGGTATCCGCAGCCCGCTGGTCGGGGTATAAAAGTCAGTTCCCGAAATCGCAGCACTTACCCCGGCATAGCCCTGGACCGGTGTTTGCATCAGCATCTCTTGCCAGGGGACCATGCCAGCTGATCCGTAAAAGCCCCGGCCGAACCAGCGCTGCATCACTGCATCGGCAAGCCCTGACATGCCTTTGGTGTTGACGGTATCGATCCGGTCCTGCCACATCTGGGGATGGCCGATCTTGGCTGCCGTATTTGACAGCACCAGCGCCCGGATCAGATCGGGCCGTTTGACAGCCAACCCCTGGGCCACCATCCCCCCGACCGACAGCCCCACGAACATCGCCTCTTGCACGCCACAGGCATCGCAAACCGCCTGCGCGTCGCTGACCAACTGCCCCATCGTGTAGGGTGCATCGGGGACGTCCGACAGCCCATGCCCGCGCATATCATAGCGAATGATACGCAGGCCCTTGGGCAGAAGTGTCAGGATCGGGTCCCACAGATGCAAGGTGGTACCAAGAGAGTTGGAAAAGACAACGACCGGACCATCCTCCGGCCCTTCCACCTTGACATGCAGGCGCACACCATCGCGTATCACGTCAGTCATCACGATCACCCCGCTCCATATGCCGCAAAAGCGGTCATTCCCCTGTCAGTCCCGATCAGGTCCTCGACGTTGAAGCCGGCAACTGAAAACCGCGTCATCCGAGGGTCTCCAGAGCGCGGGCAAAGACAGCCGGGTCCACGTTCCCGCCAGTGGCCACCGCAATCACGGCGTCACCGGATAATTCATCGCCGTGAAAAAGCGCAGCGGCAAGGGCGGCAGCACCCCCCGGCTCCACCACGATCCACAGCCTCTCAAAGGCAAGGCCGACGGCGCGCAGGCACTCCTGCTCGGTCACGACAACGCCGGGGCCGCAGTGCTTTTGCATGATCGGAAAGGTCAGCTCGCCTGGTTGCGGGGTGATGATCGCATCACACAAGGATCCGCTCAGCCTCTCATTGCGTTCGATCCGCCCGCTGGCAAGCGAGCGTGTGACGTCATCGAACCCTTCGGGCTCTGCCGGACGCACGCGCAGCCCCGGCGCGTCTGCGGCCAGCGCCAATGCGATGCCAGAGGTCAGACCCCCGCCACCGCAACAGACCATGACGTCTGCTTGCGTGACACCCTGCGCCGTCATATCCTGGGCAATCTCCAACCCCACCGTGCCTTGACCCGCGATGGTCATCGGGGCGTCATAGGGTTTGATCAGTGTCAGGTTGCGGTCCCGCGAGAGCCGTTCGCCGATTTCGTCGCGATCCTCTGTGGCGCGGTCATAAAGGATCACCTCGGCCCCCAGCGCGCGTGTGTTCTCGATTTTCACGGCGGGCGCGTCAGATGGCATGACAATCACCGCTGGCGCGCCATGTTCGCGGGCCGCAAGGGCCACGCCCTGAGCATGATTGCCGCTGGAAAATGCGACAACGCCGGTCTTGAGCGCATTGTCCGTCAAGGCCGAAATCGACGCCCAGCCGCCGCGAAACTTGAACGATCCTGTGTGTTGCAGGCACTCTGCCTTTACGAAAACCCGGCGGCCCGCAATGTCATCAAGAAAGGGCGATGTCAGGATTGGCGTGCGCCTTGCATGGCCTTTGATGCGGTCGGCCGCGGCGCGGATCATGTCGATATTCATGGCATTTTCTCCAGCCAGAGGTGCAGCGCATTCAGCGCCTGGGGTTCATCAAGAAACGGAACATGTCCGCGCCCTGGAACATCGGCGCGGATCATGTCGGGGCGGCGGCGCGACATCTCATCGGCGGTCTCGATGCCCAGAAGATCGGAATTGGCCCCCCGGATCAAGGCCAGCGGCAAGCCCGCAAAGGCATCGAACAGCGGCCAGAGATCAGGTGCCGGCTGGGCACCCGCGGCAAGCACGGCATCGCGCAATCTGGGGTCATAGCGGAGGGTCAGCCCATCCGGCGTCTCTTTGTATTGCGCTTTCACCTCGGCCAGCCAGCGGTCCATCGGCACATCCTTGAAATGGGTCCAGAGCTTGGCCCGCGCGGCTGCGGCCTCTGCATAGGTCTTTTGCGCGGGGTTGTGCCCGATGTATCCTTTGATGACATCAAGGCCACGGTCGGCAATCACCGGACCTATATCGTTCAAGGCGACACCAAGCAGACGGTCCTTGGCCGTGACAGCGAGGAGCATCGCGATGAGCCCCCCGCGCGAAGTGCCCAGAACCGCAGCCTTCTCAAGCCCCAGATGATCCATCAGCGCCACGACATCCGCCGTCTCCTGCGCGATCACATAAGTCGCAGGATCGGCCCAGTCCGATTGCCCGCGTCCGCGATAATCGGGCCGGATCAGACGGACGGGCAGGTGCGGGGCGACATGATCGAAGTCCGCACCATTGCGGGTCAGCCCCGGCAGCGCAATGAGCGGAAAACCTTGCCCTTCATCGGTGTAGAACAGGGTCAGCCCGTCATGGGAGGTATAAGTGGGCATCAGACCAACTCCGGTATGGGGGTCAGGTCGGACAAGACGTGGTGCGGCCTGGCATAAAGCCGGTCCATCGGCTCGTCCGCGCGGTTCACCCAGGCGGTCTGAAACCCATAGCCTGCCGCCCCCGCCGCATCCCAGCCATTGGAGGACACAAACAAAACCTCTGTCCGGGCACAGCCAAAGTGCCGCCCCACAAGATCATAGACCAAGGCATGCGGCTTGAAGACGCCCACGTCCTCGACGCTCAGCACCGCATCAAGGACATCACCGATCTGCGCCGATGAGACCGCAGCATCAAGCATATCAGGCGATCCGTTCGACAGGATCGCGGTCGCCATTCCACGCTCCTTGAGGGTGCGCAGCATGGCGGGGACCTCCCGATAGGCGGCCAGTTCCCAATATAGCTCGAGCAGGCGGGCGCGGGTGGCGGCATTGGTCAGCCCGTTCGCCTCCAGCGCCCAGTCCAGCCCGTCTTGCGTGACCTGCCAGAAATCACAATGCTGCCCGGCCACGGCACGCAGCCAGGTATACTGAAGCTGCTTGAGCCGCCAATCGCGGGCAACGGCGGGCCAGACCTCTGCCAGGTCCGCATGGGTGGGGTCCCTGGCGGCCTGCATCGCCGCTGCGTTGACATCAAACAACGTCCCATAGGCGTCAAACACAACTGTCGTGATTGGCATCATCTTCTCCCAGGCTTGCGCACATCGTGTCACGGCAAGGTCTGGCCGAAAAGAGGCAATGCGTTTGCAAACCCCCATGCCAGCGCTTAGCCTGCCCGCGATAATTTCCCTTGCAAGAAAGCAATAGTCCCATGAGCCAGGCAAAAGCAGGCGATACCGTCCGCATCAACTATGTTGGAACGCTGAACAACGGCGACATGTTCGACAGTTCAGAAGGGCGCGATCCGCTGGAATTTGTTGTCGGCTCGGGCCAGATCATCAGGGGGCTGGACAGCGCAATCCCTGGCATGGCCGTCGGTGAAAAGAAAGACGTCGCGGTGCCTTGCGATCAGGCGTATGGCCAAAGCAACCCCGATGCGCGTCAGGCCGTGCCGCGCGATCAGATACCCGCGGAAATTCCCGTTGAAGTAGGCACCCAGTTGCAGATGCAGACACCGCAAGGGCAGGTCGTGCCGGTGACCGTGGCCGAAGTCACCGAGACCGAAGTAACGCTGGACGCCAATCATCCGCTGGCAGGCGAGGACCTGAACTTCGCCATCGAGATTGTAGGGATCGACGCGGCCTGAAGCGCATTTGCGCGTGCTTCGTAGGGTGGGTGAAACCCACCCTACGCGATCACACCAGATGATCGGGCTGCGGCATCCCCAAGACATGGAACCCACCGTCCACGCGAATAATCTCACCCGTCGTACAGGCGCCTGCGTCGGAGGCAAGATAGACGGCGGTGCCGCCTACGGCCTCAAGCGTTGCGTTTGAGCGCATCGGTGCGTTCATGTCCGTGTGCTTATAGGTCTTGCGCGCGCCACCAATTGCAGCCCCCGCCAGTGTTTTCATCGGACCGGGGCTGATCGCATTCACGCGGATACCCTGCGGCCCGAGGTCATTGGCAAGGTAACGTGTGGCGGATTCAAGGGCAGCTTTCGCCACGCCCATGACATTATAGAAGGGAGTAACGCGGTTTGACCCCTGATAGGTCAGCGTCAGCAATGTGCCCCCGTCGGGCATCATCTGCGACGCGCGACTGGCCACGTCAATGAAAGAGTAACAAGAAATCGCCAGCGAATTCTTGAAGTTGTCGCGGCTGGTGTTGATGAAACGTCCCGTCAGTTCGTTCTTGTCCGAAAACGCAATGGCGTGCACGACGAAATCCAGCGTACCCCAGCGATCTTTCAGCGTCTGGAATGCCAGGTCCATGCTGGCGTCATCGGTGACATCGACATCGACCGTGATGTCAGACCCCACGGATTGCGCCAATGGCTCCAGCCGTTTGCCGAAAGCCTCGCCCTGATAGGTAAAGGCCAGTTCTGCGCCGGCCTCTGCCATCGCCTTGGCAATGCCCCAGGCGATCGAGCGTTCATTGGCGACGCCCATGATCAACCCGCGTTTGCCCTGCATGGAAATTGTCATCAGCCTATCCTTTGAATTTCGACAAGAGCATGGACCCGTTGGTGCCGCCGAACCCGAATGAGTTCGTCATCACCGTGTCCAGACCCGCATTTTCAACCAGTTCTGTTGCAATCTCGGCCGGGTCCAAAGCAGGATCAAGCGTTTCGACATTGATCGATGGCGCGATAAAATCATGCTCCAGCATCAGCAGGCAATAGACCGCCTCTTGCGCACCCGTGGCCCCCTGACTGTGGCCTGTCATGGACTTTGTGGAACTGATCGGCGGCGTGCTGCCTTGGCCAAAGACGCGGCGCACCGCCTCAACTTCGCCCACGTCTCCGACCGGAGTAGAGGTGCCATGTGCGTTGATGTAGCTGACGGTCCGATCCTCAGGCAGGGTTTTCAGCGCCCCGCGCATCGCCCGTTCACCGCCTTCGCCCGATGGGGCGACCATATCGGCCCCGTCAGAGGTGGCAGCAAAGCCGGTCACCTCGGCATAGATTTTCGCGCCACGCGCCTGCGCGCTTTCAAGGCTTTCCAGCACCACGATCGCGCCGCCACCGGCGATGACGAAACCATCGCGGCCGGCATCAAAAGCGCGGCTCGCGCGGGTCGGTGTATCGTTGTATTTGGACGACATCGCGCCCATCGCGTCAAAGAGGCACGATAGCGTCCAATCAAGCTCTTCTCCGCCGCCCGCAAACATGGTGTCCTGCACGCCAAGCGCAATTTGCTGTGCCGCCATGCCGATGCAGTGCAACGAGGTCGAGCAGGCCGAGGTGATCGAGAAATTCATGCCCTTGATCTGATAGGCCGTCGCAAGGTTGGCGCTGACGGTCGAGGACATCGCCTTGGGCACGGCAAAGGGGCCGATCCGCTTGGTGGCACCTGTGGATTTGACGACTTCATGTGCCGCCAGAATGGCCGAGGTTGACGGGCCGCCAGAGCCTGCAATCAGTCCGGTCATCGGGTTCACCACCTGATCTTCGCTTAATCCCGCATCGACAATCGCCTGACCCATGGCGATATGCGCATAGGCCGCACCGGGCCCCATGAAACGCAGGGTGCGCTTGTCCACATGTTCGGTGATGTCGATCTTGAGCGTGCCTGCGATCTGGCTGCGAAACCCATGCTCGGCCATCTCGGCCGATGCCTCGATCCCGGATGTTCCGGCCTTGAGGGCGGCAAGCACCTCTTGGGCAGAGTTCCCGATCGGCGATACGATCCCGAGACCTGTGACAACAACACGGCGCATGGGCACCTCTCCTTTGAACTGGGGCGTCAGTGCAAGAACCTTAGTTCTCGGACAAAGCGACCTTCATATCTGTGACTTGGTAGATGACTTCGCCATCAGCCTCAACAATCCCGTTGGCGACCCCCATGGTCAGACGGCGGGTCTGGATCGCTTTGGTGAAATCTACTTTGTAGGTCAGCATCTTGCGATCCGGGCGCACCATGCCGGTCAGTTTCACTTCGCCGACGCCCAGCGCATAGCCGCGCCCCTGCCAGCCGCGCCAGCCAAGGTTGAAACCGGTCAATTGCCACAATCCATCAAGACCAAGACAGCCGGGCATGATCGGATTGCCGGGGAAGTGGCAGTCAAAAAACCACAGATCGGGCGTGATATCGAACTCTGCCACCACATGGCCTTTGCCATGCTCGCCCGCGTCGCCGGAAATGTCGGTGATCCGATCCATCATCAGCATCGGAGGCGCAGGAAGCTGGGCATTGCCTTCGCCGAACAATTCGCCGCGCGAACATTTCAGCAGGGCTTCTTTGTCGAAATAGGTTGGAAAATCCGCCATCTCACTGGTCTCATTCTTATTTACTGCGTCCCCCGACCTGTAGCACCCAGTGGAATGTGAGGGCAAGTCTGCGCTTTTTTACGAGTGTTTTCATTTGATCCGCGGGATATTCTTCCCATATAGATGAGAGCAGTTGCAAAAAAGGGCGATCATGGCAGATATCGCAACAGAACGCAGTACCAGGTGGTTGGCAGGTGCCGGGCTGCGCCCGACGCGGCAGCGCACGACCTTGGCGTCCTTGCTGGTGGGCGACGGGCGTGATCGGCATGTGACAGCCGAAAGCCTGTTTGCGGCAGCATCCAATGCGGATGAAAAAGTGTCTTTGGCTACGGTCTATAATACGCTGCGGGCGTTTTGTGATGCAGGCCTGATGCGCGAGATCACGGTGGATGGGTCGAAAAGCTATTTTGACACCAACATGACGGATCACCCGCATTTCTATTGGGAAGACACCGCCAGCCTGACCGACGCCCCTGCCGAGCAGTTGGAAATCAGTTCCCTGCCGGAAGCACCTGAAGGTGCGGAAATTGCGTCAGTGGATGTGGTCATCCGGTTGCGCCGGACCTGAGGGGCGCTCACGGCGCCTTGCGGAACACGGCCTGTCCTTCTGGCCTGCATGGCTTCATACATAATTAACTTTGCTGCGCGACCTTGGCGAAATGTCCAGTGATCGTCGCATTCGCGTGCCCGGTGGCACCTATTTTTTTACCGTCCGCTTGCAGGATCAGCGCTCTGATCTGTTGGTGTCGCATATTGACCTGCTGCGCGATGCCACGCGGGTCTGCCGCAAACGCTGGCCCTTTGCCATTGATGCGGCCGTGGTTCTGCCCAGCAAACTGCACATGATCTGGACCCTGCCTGACGGGGATGCCGATTTTTCCAAACGCTGGCGCATGATCAAATCAGGCTTTGCGCGTCATGCGCCTGTGCCTGCGCATATCCCTCAAAGCCAGCGCAAGCGCGGTGAGAAAGGGATATGGCAGCGCAAATTCTGGGACCATCTGATCACGGACGATGATGATATGGCGCTGCACATGCACCTGATCAGGTCAGCCCCTCTACACGAAGGATTGGTCAAAAGGCCCAGTGACTGGCCCTATTGCTCACTTCACCATCACATGGCGCGACCCGCTAGAACCATTGCCCCGGCTCCATCAGCCCCAAATCGAGAAGTTGTTGGGATTGCCAACTGAACGGCTCGGATCGCGGCCAATGGAAGGTGTCAATCATCGCGCGGCTGCCGGGATTGCGCCGAAGCGCCTTGGCTGTCCGGAAAGAGCAGATCGCGGCAGTCAGGTTGTTGTGCCAGGGACAGGCGTAGGTGTTGTATTCGGCCAGGTTGAATGACCGGTCCGTCAGCATTTGCAGCCCCGGCTGCGCGCGAAAGAACGCCACGCGGTCCGTGCGTTGGCGCGCCTTGGCGATATGTTCCTCAAACCGCCAACGCAGCCCGCCAAAGATATCGACCTGCCGCTCCAGCGTTTCACCACCCGCGCCCGCGCGCGCCAGCGCGTAGTAGCCGGATTTGTCAAAACAGGCCTCATCGCGATCAACCCCATTGGCATGTGTGGTCAGGTCTTTTGCATAAAGATCGACGATATAGCTCATCACTGAATCCCGCCGCTCCTCGCCCATGAAGGTCAGCATCTCGCCCACGCTGCGGTGTTCGCAGAACGGGTAGAACAGGTATTCGGCGTTGTAGCAGTAATAAAGCCACTGCCCCGGCAGCGCCGCGATCATGGTGTTGGTGATCTCCTGGAGAGCGTCCTCGGCGCTGACATCAAAATCCACCCGGTGCAAGCCTTGGGGAAGGTCAGCCGGCAAGGCTAGCTGAGGTGCGCAAAAGGCAATCAGATGGGTAAAGCCCGCCTGCCCATGGTGGGCGATGGTGCTGGAAACTTCGACGTCATCCTCAATCAGGATCAGCGCGACCGGTCCTTTGGAAAAGGATCGTTTGGCGTCACCGGCCAGGGCTGAAAGAGAGGGATAGTGCATTGAGGCTCTCATCGCGGAACAACCCGCGCAAATTCGGCGATATCGCCCCGCATTGCAAGCGTTCCGCCAAGTCGCTAGAAGGCGCGGGTATCCCAACCCAAGAGCAGTCCCAATGTCCGCGCCCAAGAAGCTTTATATCAAGACGTACGGCTGTCAGATGAATGTCTATGACAGCGAACGCATGGCCGAGGCGCTGGGCGGCAAAGGCTATGTTGAAACGCAGACACCCGATGATGCGGATATGATTCTGCTCAACACCTGCCATATTCGCGAAAAGGCGGCTGAAAAGGTCTATTCTGAACTGGGCCGGTTCAAGGGGCTGAAGGCCGAGAACCCTGATCTGAAAATCGGCGTGGCGGGCTGTGTGGCACAAGCCGAGGGCGAAGAGATCATCAAGCGCCAGCCGATGGTGGACCTGGTTGTGGGGCCGCAAAGCTATCACCGCCTGCCTGCGATGGACGATGCGGTGCAATCGGGGGCGAAGGCGCTCGATACCGATTTCCCAGATGACGACAAGTTTGACACGCTGAAATCCCGCGCCAAAGCCAAACGAGGGCCGACCGCGTTTTTGACCGTGCAGGAAGGCTGCGACAAGTTCTGCGCCTTCTGCGTGGTTCCCTACACGCGCGGGGCCGAAGTGTCGCGCCCGGCGGATCGCATCATCCGCGAGGCGCAGGAACTGGTCGAAAGCGGCGTGAAGGAAATCACGCTGCTGGGCCAGAACGTGAATGCCTATCACGGGCATGAAGGCGGCCTGGCGGGGCTGATCTGGGCATTGGACAAGGTAGACGGGCTGGAGCGTATTCGGTTCACCACATCGCACCCCAATGACATGGATGAAGCGCTGATTGAGGCGCATGGCACCTGTGACAAGCTGATGCCCTATCTGCATTTGCCGGTGCAATCGGGGTCTGACCGGATTTTGAAGGCGATGAACCGGAAACATACGGCCAAAAGCTATGTGCGGCTGATCGAACGGATTCGCGCGGCGCGGCCTGATCTGCTCTTGTCCGGTGATTTCATCGTCGGCTTCCCCGGTGAAACGGATCAGGATTTTGAGGACACCATGCAATTGGTCCGCGATGTGCATTACGGGCAGGCCTATTCGTTCAAATACTCTACCCGCCCCGGCACGCCGGCCGCCGAAAAGCCGCAGCTGCCCGAGGATGTAATGCACGACCGTCTGCAACGGTTGCAGGCGCTGTTGCGTGAGCAGCAGCAGGCGACACAGGCGTCCATGGTCGGTCGCGAAGTGAAGGTCTTGTTTGAAAAGGCCGGGCGCGAGCCGGGGCAGATGATTGGCAAGTCCGAGTATCTGCATGCGGTCTATGCCGATGCCCCCGCAGATGTGCTGGGGCAGGTGCGCCGGGTCAGGATCCTGCAGGACAGTCCGAATTCGCTGAGGGGTGAATTGTTGGGGTGATCCAATTCCTGATGCGGAAATTGGCGTCAAATCCCCATTGAGGATTTGTTTTCAGACTTTCGCGAAAGTCTGGGCCACGTTTTTCGTATCAATTCCGTGACAATTGCACCAACCACCTTGCGCCTAGCGGTCGGACTTGCCACGATAGCTATATATAGATGCAAAGGAGATCTGATTGGCCACTGGTGCCCTGACCCCACCCGCTGAAGCTGCCACAGAAGCCCTGTTGGAATTCCCTGACAACTTTTTGCTGATCGACCTGTGCGGCGAATATGACCGCAACCTGACCACCATCGAAGATAAACTGGGCGTGCAAATCCTGCGTCGTGGCAACCAACTGGCTGTCATCGGCGAAGATGATGCGCGGCACGAGGCGACGCAGGTGTTGCAGGCACTTTACAGCCGTCTGGAAGCTGGCCGCACGCTGGAACCCGGTGATCTGGACCGTGAATTGCGCATGGGTGCAGAGCCGATGTTCGATCCCGCCCGCGACGCCGATCAGATCGAGCTGTTCAAAGGCGAAACCCAGCGCGTTGAAATCAAGACCCGCAAGAAACTGATCGAGCCGCGTACAGACGCGCAAAAAACCTATGTCAGATCGCTCTTTGACAATGAGCTGGCTTTCGGGATTGGTCCGGCGGGTACGGGCAAGACCTATCTGGCGGTGGCCGTCGGCGTGAATATGTTGATTTCGGGTCATGTGGATAAGATCATCCTCGCCCGCCCTGCTGTCGAAGCGGGCGAAAAGCTGGGCTATCTGCCCGGTGACATGAAGGACAAGGTCGATCCTTACATGCAGCCGCTGTATGACGCGCTGAACGATTTTCTGCCGGGCAAGCAATCGGCCAAGATGATCGAGGAAAAAGTGATCGAAATCGCACCTTTGGCCTTTATGCGCGGGCGTACCCTGTCGAATGCCTTTGTGGTGCTGGATGAGGCGCAGAACGCCACCACCATGCAGATGAAGATGTTTCTGACCCGTCTGGGTGAGGGCAGCCGCATGGTGATCACCGGCGACCGGACCCAGATTGATTTGCCGCGCGGGGTGAACTCGGGCCTGTGGGATGCAGAGCGCTTGCTCAAGAACATCCCCAAGATCAGCTTCAATTACTTCACCGCAAAGGATGTCGTGCGCCATCCGCTTGTGGCGGCAATCATCGAAGCCTACGAGGCGGACGATCCCAAGTGACCGTGGACTGTCTGGTAGAGGACAAGCGCTGGGGCGATATTGCAGCGCTCGCACAGCTTGCGACAGACGCTGTTCTGGAGCGGCTCGGTCTGGAACCTTCTGTCTATGAAATCAGCGTGCTGGCCTGCAATGATGCGCGAATTGCTGTCTTGAACGAAGATTTCCGCGGCAAACCCCGGCCGACCAATGTTCTGAGCTGGCCGTCCGATGAACGGGCCGCCGCAATTGACGGTGAGATGCCCGCGCCGCCCGCGATGGGCCCTGACACCGAACTGGGTGACATCGCCATCGCCTTTGAAACTTGCAAGCGCGAGGCGGAAGAAGCCGGAAAACCAACACGCGATCACACCCTTCACTTGCTGGTCCATGGCACCCTGCACCTGTTGGGTTTTGATCACGAACGTGACCGGGATGCCACGTTGATGGAGGGGCTTGAGACAGAGATACTTGGCAAATTGGGTATTGCGGACCCATATAGGGTTTAACCGGGCCTTCAGGCCCACAGAGGTAAGGGAAAAATGGGCGACAGTGGCGACGTACCGTCTAGCGCAGCGCAAGGCGCGCGACAGCATCAAGAGACGACTTCACAGGGGCTTTGGGCGCGTTTCAAACACACGTTCCGCAGCCCGGAGACGCCAGAGGTGAGCGACCATACACCTTCACAGACGGCCAAACCCGCACGCTCTGTTCTGGGGATGCTCAATCTGCGTCGGATGCGGGTCGAGGATGTATCGATCCCCAAGCCTGATATCGTCGCGGTGCCTGTCACAATCACCCGCGATGAGCTGGTCGAGGTGTTTCGCGACAGCGGCCTGACCCGCGTGCCGGTCTATGACGGCACGCTGGATACGCCCATCGGCATTGCCAACCTCAAGGATTTTGCGCTGCGCCATGGGTTCAACGGCAAAAGCCCCAAGATGGACCTGCGCGCAATGCTGCGTCCGCTGATCTTTGTGCCGCCGTCCATGCCGCTGGGTGTGCTGCTGCAAAAGATGCAGGCCGAGCGTATTCACATGGCTCTTGTCATTGATGAATATGGTGGCACGGACGGTCTGGTTACGATCGAGGACGTCATCGAACAGGTGGTGGGCGAGATCGAAGATGAACACGATATTGAAGAGGCCAAGAGCTGGGTCATGGAAAAACCGGGGTGCTATCTGGCGCAGGCCCGCACGGATCTGCAAGACTTTGAGGCCGAGATCGGCATGACCCTGACCAACCCCGAGGAGATCGACGAAGAGGAGATCGACACATTGGGTGGTCTGGTGACCATGCTGGCCGGCCACCTGCCGACGCGCGGCGAGGTCATCATGCACCCCGATGGCCCTGAATTTGAAGTTGTCGATGCCGATCCGCGCCGGGTCAAGCGGCTGCGTGTCCATCTGTCGGTTGCGCGCAATGTCTGAGTTCCTGGCGCAATTCGCGGACCGCCCAAAATGGCTTCGGTTAATAATTCTGGCGCTGCTAGGAGTGATTGCAGGGCTGGGCCAGGCCCCGTATGACCTGTGGCTCGCCACCGTTCTGGCGCTGGGGGCTGTCTTTGTACTCTATCCGGCGGGACGATCCCCACGCCAGTCGGCATTTCATATCTGGGCCTTTGGATTTGGTTATTTCGGCTTCAGCCTGCGCTGGATCGTTGAGCCGTTTCTGGTGGATATCGCGCGCTATGGCTGGATGGCCCCGTTTGCGCTTTTTCTGATGGCGGCAGGGGCTGCGCTTTTCTGGGCGCTGGCAGGTTGGCTCGCATCCCGTCTGGCGCCACGCAGTCTGGCGATGTTCGGCCTGATGCTGGTGGGCGCAGAGGTGTTGCGCTCGCTCATCCTGACCGGCTTTCCATGGGCTTTGCTGGGGCATGTCTGGGTCACCACCGGTCTGGCCCAGGTTGCGGCCTTTGGCGGGCCGCATTTGCTGAGCTTGCTGACTGTCCTTTCCGGTTGGGCTGTGGCGGCACTTTTGGGGCAGGCACGTGTTCTGGGACTTGTGACGCTGGGTTTGTTGCTGGCGTTGTCCTTCGTGATGCGCCCGGGTCCGGCGGCGCAACTGGCCGATGACCTTCCGGTTGTGCGCCTTGTGCAGCCCAATGCACCGCAGGACCAAAAATGGGATCCCGCATACCGTGACGTGTTTCTCAACCGCATGATCCGCCTGAGCGCCGAGGGGGGTGTGCCTGATCTGGTGGTGTGGCCGGAAACCTCTGTTCCCTATCTGCTGAATTATATTGAAGATGACCTGAGCCTGTTTTCGAATGCCACCCGCGGCGCCCCCCTGGTTTTTGGCATTCAACGGCGGGACCAGCAGGCCCGTGCCTTCAACAGTCTCGTGGTGATGGAACCGGGTGGCGCGGTGCAGAGCGTCTATGATAAACGCCATCTTGTGCCCTTTGGGGAATATATCCCCGGGGCGCAGCTTCTGGGGCAAATAGGGATGAGCGGTCTGGCCGGAAACCTAGGAACCGGATTCACGCCGGGCACGACGCCCGGTCCGGTAGAGATACCCGGCATAGGCCCGGCGGTGCCTTTGATCTGTTATGAAGGGATCTTTGCCGAAGAGATTACCTATGGAGACACCCGCGCCCGGATGCTTCTCCTGATTACAAATGACGCCTGGTTCGGGCAGGCCGCCGGACCTTATCAACATCTCGCCCAGGCCCGGTTGCGTGCGATCGAACAGGGGCTGCCAATGGTGCGGGTGGCCAACACTGGCATCAGCGCGATGATTGATCCCAAAGGGCGGATCACCGCATCCATGCCTCTGGGGGCAGAGGGGGCGATCGATGTACCTCTCCCGCCGGCACAGGGGGCGACGCCTTACAGCCGCTGGGGCGATTTGCCGGCGCTCACCTTGCTGATCCTGTCGATGTTGGGGGCATACGCTTTGGCGCGACGCGATAGCGATTGACCTTCCCCCGGCCACACCCTATGCGGGTTATCAGTTCTGTCACAACGGCTTCCTGACGTGACAGTAATTTCTAATGGAGCACATCCCCATGGCACGCGATAACTATATCTTTACCTCGGAGTCCGTTTCTGAAGGGCACCCCGACAAGGTCTGTGACCGCATTTCGGATTCGATTTTGGACGCCTTTCTGACAGAAGAACCGGAAGCACGTGTTGCCTGTGAAACCTTTGCCACGACCAATCGCGTGGTCATCGGTGGCGAAGTGGGGCTGTCGGATCAGTCCAAACTGAAGGACTATATGAGCCGGGTCGAGGATATCGCGCGCGCCTGTATCAAAGACATCGGCTATGAACAGGAAAAATTCCACCACGCCACCTGCGAGATTACCAACCTGCTGCATGGGCAGTCTGCCCATATCGCCCAAGGTGTCGATGCGGCGGACAACAAGGACGAAGGTGCTGGCGATCAGGGGATCATGTTTGGCTACGCTACGACCGAGACCGATGCGCTGATGCCCGCGCCGATCCAATACGCCCATGCGGTCCTGCGCCGTTTGGCAGAGGTGCGCAAATCGGGTGCAGAGCCGACCCTGCGCCCCGACGCCAAAAGCCAGATTTCCCTGCGCTATGAAAACGGCAAGCCGGTTGAAGTGATGTCGATCGTCCTGTCGACCCAGCACAGCGACGAGGCACAGACAAGCGATGATATTCGCGCGATTGTCGAGCCATATATCCGTGAGGTGATCCCAGAGGGGTTTTTCACGCCGCAAACCGAATGGTGGGTGAACCCGACCGGTACGTTTGTCATTGGTGGCCCTGATGGCGATGCCGGTCTGACCGGTCGCAAGATCATTGTGGACACCTATGGCGGTGCCGCGCCGCATGGGGGCGGTGCGTTTTCCGGCAAGGATCCGACCAAGGTGGATCGCTCTGCGGCCTATGCAGCACGCTATCTGGCCAAGAACGTGGTGGCGGCTGGCATGGCGGAGCGTTGCACCATTCAGCTCAGCTATGCGATTGGTGTGGCAAAGCCGTTGTCGATCTATGCCGATACCCATGGGAGTGCCGAGGTGGACCCGGCCGCAATTGAACGAGCGATTGCCGATGTCATGGATTTGACACCGCGTGGGATTCGCCAGCACCTGGGCTTGAACCGGCCGATATATGAACGGACGGCAGCCTACGGCCACTTCGGCCGCGCACCCGAGGCTGATGGTGGGTTCAGCTGGGAGCGGACCGATCTGGTTGAGGCGCTGAGGCGCGCTGTCTGATAAGGGGCGGGCGGAAGGTGCGGGGCCGGTCCCGGACCCGCCAGCCTGATTGCGCCGCCGCCCACCGCTTGCTAAAGCCGCGTCCATGAGCAAAACCAACCATCCCTCCGGCGCCCCCTGGCGCAATTTCTATGGCCGATTCAAGGGCAAGACGATCCGTGCGGCACAGCATGATTATCTTGACAATGACCTTGCGCCCCTGTCGCCGGGCCCCATCAGTTGGGAGGAAAACCCTGACCGCACGCCGCTTGACCTTGCGGGGGGCTTTGGTGAAAGAGATATCTGGCTTGAGATCGGTTTCGGCGGTGGTGAGCATCTGATCCACATGGCCGAAACCTACCCCGATGTCGGTCTGATTGGCTGTGAACCTTTCATCAACGGCGTTGCCATGCTTTTGGGAAAAATCCGCAAGGCCGATGTCGGAAACCTGCGGGTTCATCCCGGCGATGTGCGTGACCTTTTTGACGTTCTGCCGGATGCGAGCCTGTCGAAAGTGTTTCTCAACTATCCGGACCCCTGGCCCAAGAAACGCCATCATCGCCGTCGCTTTGTCACACCGGAACATCTGGCCCCATTGCACCGTGTCATGAAGCCGGGGGCCGAGCTGCGCGTGGCCACGGATATCAAGGATTATGTGCGCCAGACCCTCGTAGAGGTCCCCGCGCATGGGTTTGATTGGCTGGCTGAGCGCCCTGATGACTGGCGCGCACCTTGGGTGGACTGGGTCTCGACGCGGTATGAGCAAAAGGCGCTGCGCGAAGGACGTACCCCCCATTATCTGACGTTTCGCCGGGTCTGAGTGCGGGACCCTCCGGGGGGAGTAATTTGGGCAAGATGATGAGGGGGAATGGACCCTGCCTTGGCCCTGCGCTATCACCCGCCTCAAGCAAGAAGGAAAATCTGATGTCCGGCCACGGCACCCCGATCCCCATGACCTCACGCCCCTGCGGACCATTGACTGGCGAGGCGCATGTCCCCGGTGACAAATCGATTTCGCACCGTTCGCTGATCCTTGGGGCCATGTGTGTTGGCGTAACCCGCATCACGGGGTTGCTTGAGGGAGAGGATGTACTGGATACCGGCAAGGCGATGGAAGCTTTCGGCGCAACCGTCACCAACCTAGGCGATGGAGAGTGGACGGTGACCGGCGTGGGCGTCGGTGGGTTCGCCGAGCCCGAGCAGGTGATTGATTGTGGCAATTCCGGCACCGGTGTGCGGCTGATTATGGGAGCCATGGCGACCTCGCCTGTTACGGTGACCTTTACCGGCGATGCCTCGCTCAATTCCCGCCCCATGGGGCGGGTGACGGACCCGCTGGCGCTCTTTGGCACGCTGGCTGTTGGCCGTGCGGGAGGGCGGTTGCCGATGACTTTGGTGGGGGCCGTTGATCCTGTGCCGGTCCGCTATGTCGTGCCGGTACCCTCGGCGCAGGTGAAATCCGCAGTGCTTCTGGCAGGGCTGAATGCCCCCGGCCAGACCGTGGTGATCGAGAAGGAAGCGACGCGCGATCATACCGAGCGGATGTTGCAGGGCTTTGGCGCAACTTTGACCGTCGAAGAGACCGACGAGGGCCGCGTGATCACTTTGGATGGCCAGCCGGAACTGACCCCGCAAACGATTGTGGTGCCGCGCGATCCGTCCTCGGCGGCCTTTCCGGTCTGTGCGGCGATTATCACGCCCGGGTCTGATGTGCTGGTCCCCAATATCGGTCTGAACCCGACCCGGGCGGGGCTCTTTACCACCCTGCAGGAGATGGGCGCGGATCTGGTCTTTGAAAATATGCGCGAAGAGGGGGGTGAGCCCGTCGCCGACCTGCGCGCAAGGTTTTCCCCCGGTCTGAAGGGGATCGCAGTTCCGCCCGCGCGCGCGGCCAGCATGATCGACGAGTATCCAGTTCTGTCCGTTGTCGCGTCCTTCGCAGATGGCGTCACCGATATGCAGGGCGTCAAGGAATTGCGCGTCAAGGAAAGTGACCGGATCGATGCAATGGCCAAGGGGCTGCGTGCGGCGGGGGTGAGCGTTGATGAAGGCCCTGACTGGTGGAAGGTCACTGGGCTGGGTCATGGCAATGTGCCCGGCGGCGCTACGGTGGCCAGCGAACTGGATCACCGCATCGCGATGGCGTTCATGGTCATGGGCATGGCCACGCGAAAGCCGATGAGTGTGGATGATGGCAGCCCGATTGCGACATCTTTCCCGATCTTTGAAGACCTGATGGGGGGCCTTGGCGCGCAAATCGAGCGAGCAGAGGGGTGAGCTTTGCCGTTGCCATTGATGGCCCCGCTGCGGCAGGCAAGGGGACGATTTCCAAGGCGGTCGCAGCGCATTTTGGCTTTGCCCATCTGGATACAGGCCTGCTTTATCGTGCGGTCGGGGCAAAAGTAATTGCAGGGGCCGACCCGGTTGCCGCCGCACTGGCGCTTGACCCTGTTGATCTGGAAGATGACAGCCTGCGCACGCCACAAGTGGCCCAAGCGGCCAGCGAGGTTGCCGTGATCCCGCAGGTGCGCGCGGCATTGGTCGCCTTTCAGCGCAGTTTCGCAGCCCGCGGGGATGGCGCCGTTCTGGATGGGCGTGATATCGGCACCGTGATCTGCCCGGATGCGCATGTGAAGCTCTTCGTGACGGCCAGTGCGGAATGCCGGGCCGAACGCCGCTTTCAGGAACTGATGGGCAAGGGGATGGATGTGACGTTTGAGACGGTCCTTGCAGACGTCAGGGAACGTGATGACCGGGATCGCAACCGCGCGGCGGCACCTTTGGTGCCAGCCGATGACGCGGTGTTGCTTGATACATCGGACCTCACGGTGGAACAGGCGATCGCGGCGGCAGTGAAGGTTGTGGCGGCGGCGCGCTTCTGAAAGCTGTGCGATGTTGCAAGGCTTCACCAAAGCTTGCTTTGCCGGTGTGGCTCGGGCCGCTTTAGTGTGGTGGGCAAGGAGTTTGCCCATGATCCGTATTCTTGCTTTGATTGCTTTTGTCCTGCCAGCGACCCTTCAGGCCCAGGACGCCGAGCCGCATATGACGCTGCCGCGCATGACCGAGATCGTGCTGGCGCTGGACCCTGACGCGCAGGTATCGGGGGCAGGTTTCTCGTTCTTCATTGACGATATTCCTGTCTTGATTTTCACCGACGTGGGCGCCAACCGGATGCGCGCGATGGTTCCGATCCGCTCGGCCGAAACGATGACGCCCGAGGAAATGCAGCGCGTGATGCAGGCCAATTTCGACAGTGCGCTGGATGCCCGCTATGCTGTGGCCCAGGGCCAGCTTTGGGGTGTGTTCTTGCATCCGTTCCGGGAATTGGAGCGGGAACAGTTCATCTCGGGCGTGGCGCAGACGGTGAATGTGGCCAAGACTTATGGCTCGCTTTACAGCAGTGGGGCAGGGCAGTTTGGCGGCGGTGACAGCGGCAACCTGCAACGTGACCTGATCGAAAGACTGCTGGAGCAGGGGCAGGAAATCTGACAGCCTGACTGGCATGACCTATCATATTGTTGACCTTGAAACCTGGCCACGTGCCGCGCAGTTTCGTTTCTTCCGCACCTATCAACGGCCGCATTACGCGACGACCGCACGGATGGACGTGACCCATCTGATGGCCCGCAAGGGCGACGGTGTGTCCCCCTATCGTGCCTGTCTTTATGCCATCGGCGCGGGTCTGCATGCAGTGCCAGAGCTATGCATGCGGTTTCGCGGCGATCAGGTGGTGGCGCATGACATGGTGACCCTGTCAATGACCGTGCAGACTGAGGCCGGCAGTTTTGGCTATGCCTATGTGCCCTTTGTTGCGGATTTCACCCAATTTGACGCGCAGGCCAACGTGCTGATCAGCGCGGTTGCCAAAGATGGCGGGCTGGCCGCCAACAGCGGCGAGCGCGATGATCTGGCCTATCTGTCCTGCATGCCGTGGCTGGATTACACGGCGATCAACAACGCACTGCCGGGGCCTGAGGACTGCATTCCGCGTGTGACCTGGGGCAAGTTCGTGGAGCGCGACGGGTGCTGGGACATGGCGATGACGCTGGAGGTGCATCACGCGCTGGTTGATGGGGCACAGGTGGGGGCGTATTTTGGAGCGGTGCAGGGGGCGTTGCACAGCATTGATAGCCAAAGATAATCGCTTGTCGGGTTTATCTCTCTGACCTAGTGTCTCGCAGAGCAGGGGGGGCGGTATGCCTGATACAGACTGGGTTATCATCGTCGTCCTTGGGATCGGCTGGGGCACGTCCTTCTTTTTCAACGAGATCCTGCTGCGGGAACTGGGGCCGATTGCGGTGTCCTTTGCGCGTATTTCGATGGCTGCGGTGTTTTGCTGGGTTTGGCTGCTCGCGACAGGTCGCCAACCCATACCTGACCGTAAATATTTCCCTCAGTTCGCCATATTGGGAACGCTGATGTTTGCGTTTCCCTTCGCCATCTATCCGATTGGGCAACAGTACGTGGCCAGCGGGGTCGCCGGTATCGTCAACGCGCTAACGCCGGTGATGGTCGTTGTCATATCCCATTTCTGGCCGGGAGGAGAGCGGGCGACGCTTCTGAAATCATTTGGCGTCCTGGCTGGTTTCTTTGGCATCGTCCTGTTGACGCTGCGCGCGCTGTCCACCGATGATTCGTCCCAGGTTTTTGGCACTTTGGTGATCATGCTGGCACCTGTCAGCTATGCCTTGGCCATGAATTATGTCCGGCGGCTGCTTCACCTGAAGGTGTCCGTCATTTTAGCCTGGGCCTTTACGTTTGCCGCGGTGTTGCTGCTTCCGGTGATGCTTTGGAATGAAGGGTGGCCTGCTGCCATCTCTCCGGTTGCCTGGGGCGCCGTGGTGTTTCTCGGGTCCGTTCTCACGGGGGCGTCGTTCCTGATTGCATTCCATATTCTGCCGCGGGCTGGCGCGACAAAGACGTCAACCGTGACGTTCATCGCCCCGGTGTCTGCAGTGCTGATCGGTTATTTTGCATTGCAAGAGCAGTTGGGTGTGCTGCACTTTGCCGGTATGGCGGCGATCTTTCTGGGGCTGTTGTTGATTGATGGCCGCCTGTTTCGGCGGCGGTCAGCTTCAAGTGGGCTTTGACGCATATTTGCGCTAACCGGCTGATCCGGAACCCCGCCCCAAAACCCCTTGCAAACAAGCACCATCCCCCTTATACGCCGCCCTGTCGAAGCGTCGAGACAGGCGCGGGCGTGAGACGTGAGCGGGGTCGGTGAGTAACCGGCCCTGTTGTTTTATGTTCCGTGGATGACGCCAGACCAAACCGAAACCCCAAAGACCGGCGGAGACAACCGCACGGCCCGTATAAAACCAAACGTTAGGAAAACGACGCCACATGGCTAACACAATGGAAGAGTTTGAAGCACTCCTGAACGAAAGCTTCGAAATGGACACACCCGCTGAAGGGTCAGTTGTCAAAGGCAAGGTCATCGCAATCGAAGCGGGCCAGGCCATCATCGACGTCGGCTACAAGATGGAAGGCCGCGTTGATATCAAAGAATTCGCAAATCCCGGTGAAGAGGCTGAACTGGCCGTTGGTGACACTGTTGAAGTGTTCCTGCGTCAGGTCGAAAACGCCCGCGGCGAAGCTGTTATCTCTCGTGAGATGGCGCGCCGTGAAGAAGCCTGGGATCGTCTGGAAAAAGCCTATGCTGACGAAGAGCGTGTCGATGGCGCGATCTTTGGCCGCGTAAAGGGTGGTTTCACCGTAGACCTTGGCGGCGCTGTCGCGTTCCTGCCCGGCTCTCAGGTTGATGTGCGCCCCGTGCGTGACGCGGGCCCGCTGATGGGTCTCAAGCAGCCATTCCAGATCCTGAAAATGGACCGTCGCCGTGGCAACATCGTTGTGTCCCGCCGTGCGATCCTTGAAGAAAGCCGCGCCGAACAGCGTGCCGAAGTGATCGGCAACCTGACCGAAGGTCAGGAAGTTGACGGCGTGGTCAAGAACATCACCGAATACGGTGCGTTCGTTGATCTGGGCGGTGTAGACGGGCTGCTGCACGTCACAGACATGGCATGGCGCCGTGTCAACCACCCCTCCGAGATCCTCACCATCGGTGAAACGATCAAGGTGCAGGTCATCAAGATCAACAAGGAAACCCACCGCATCAGCCTTGGCATGAAGCAGCTTCAGGACGATCCTTGGGATGCGGTCGAAGCCAAGTTCAGCCTGGGTTCCGTTCACCAGGGCCGCGTGACCAACATCACCGATTACGGCGCATTTGTTGAGCTGGAAGCCGGTGTTGAAGGTCTGGTCCACGTCTCTGAAATGTCCTGGACAAAAAAGAACGTCCACCCCGGCAAGATCGTGTCTACTTCGCAGGAAGTCGAAGTCATGGTTCTGGAAATCGATTCTGCGAAGCGTCGTGTTTCCCTTGGCCTCAAGCAGACACAGCGCAACCCATGGGAAGTCTTTGCAGAGCAGTTCCCTGAGGGCACTGAGGTTGAAGGCGAAGTCAAGAACATCACCGAATTCGGTCTGTTCGTCGGCCTCGAAGGCGACATCGACGGCATGGTGCACCTGTCTGACCTGACATGGGAAGGCCGCGGCGAAGACGTCATCGGTGATTTCCGCAAGGGCGACATGGTTCGCGCGAAGGTGTCCGAAGTTGATGTTGAGAAAGAGCGTATTTCGCTCTCGATCAAGGCGCTTGACGGTGATCCCTTTGCCGAAGCTGTTGGCGGCGTGAAGCGTGGTTCGGTCATCACTGTCGAAGTGACCAAGATCGAAGATGGTGGCATCGAAGTTGACTATGAAGGGGCAAAATCCTTCATCCGTCGCTCTGACCTGTCCCGTGACCGTGCCGAGCAGCGCCCAGAGCGCTTTGGCGTGGGCGACAAGGTGGACGTGCGCGTGACCAATATTGACAGCAAGACCCGCAAGCTGGGTCTGTCGATCAAGGCCCGCGAGATCGCAGAAGAGAAGGAAGCGGTTGAGCAGTATGGTTCCTCTGATTCCGGTGCGTCTCTGGGTGATATCCTGGGCGCGGCGCTGAAGGGCGACGAATAAGTCAGACCTGACGTTTTGAACAACAAGACACCCCGCCGCTGGCGACAGCGGCGGGGTTTTTTGTTGCTGGGGCATTGCTTTCAGCGAACCGCTTTCATGGCCTCGTGGTTCCCCCGGCAATCCATTTGGCAGGGCGAATCGGTCAGGTGGTGCGCGCGAGATACTTGAGAGCGAGCCGCATTTTCAAAGCGCAAAGCGCGTTGATCGGCACAATTTGTTTCCGCAAAGTCCCGTTTTAGGAGCAAAACGACGGCATCGGCCTATTTCGTCGCGGCGCCAAAATGCCTATAGTCTTTTGAAAAGCGGGCACAAACCTGCTCTTGTCTGTTCGCTTGCTGGTTGGGAGGCCAAATTATGATCCGTTCTGAACTGATCCAGAAAATTGCCGACGAGAACCCACACCTTTACCAACGCGACGTCGAGAAGATCGTGAATACCATTTTCGAAGAGATCATCGAGGCAATGGCCCGCGGTGATCGGGTTGAACTGCGCGGGTTTGGCGCGTTTTCGGTCAAGAAACGGGATCAGCGGATCGGGCGTAATCCGCGCACCGGAGAGGCCGTGCAAGTTGATGAAAAACACGTCCCCTTCTTCAAGACCGGCAAGCTGCTGCGCGACCGCCTGAACGGCAACTGACAGTGGCCGGTCGCGGCCCGCAATCATCCCGATAAGCCATCAAAGCGGTTCACCCGACCGCGCAACTGCGATAAGCTGAACCCATGAAAACGATACGCTATGTGTTCTGGGCTGTTGTCGGCCTTTTGTTGATCCTGATTGGTCTTGCCAATCGTGATTTCGTTACCCTGCGCGCCATGCCAGAAGCGCTGGGTGATCTCTTCGCGATTTCGCCGGATCTTCGACTGCCGCTTTTTGTCGTGATCTTTATCAGCGTCGGTGCCGGTCTGATGATCGGGTTCCTGTGGGAATGGCTCCGTGAATATCGCATCCGCGCCGAGGCGCGGGGCAAGGCCCGCGAAGTTGAAACCCTGCGCCGCGAGGTTGACCAGTTGCGCGGTGAAGCGGCTGGAGCCAAGAGCGATGATGACGTTCTGGCGATTCTTGAAAAGTCGGGCTGATGCCTTCTCAGACACGGGTGAAAATCTGCGGGCTGCGTGACGCGGCCACGCTGCAGGCCGCTGTCGAGGCCGGGGCAAACTATGTGGGACTGGTCTTTTTTCCCAAATCACCGCGCAACGTGAGTATCGATCAGGCGGTAGGCCTTGCGCAGCCTGTACCACCCGGAGTGGCCAAGGTTGCGCTGGTGGTCAATGCCGATGATGCGCTGCTTGACCAGATTGTCGCCAGGGTCCCGATTGATTTCCTGCAGCTGCACGGGGCTGAAACGCCAGAACGGGTTGCAGAGGTTCGCACGCGCTATGGGCTGCCCGTGATGAAGGCAGTCGGTGTTGGGGATGAGCGCGACCTGGCTGCGCTGGACATCTATGCGAAGGTGGCCGATCAAATTCTCGTTGATGCCAAGCCGCCAAAGGATGCCAAGCTGCCTGGCGGAAATGGCCTGTCCTTCGATTGGCGCCTGATCGCCGGTCGGCGCTGGCCGGTTCCGTGGATGCTGGCCGGGGGTCTGACGCCCGACACGGTAGGTGCGGCCATTGCGCTGACGGGCGCTTTGCAGGTTGATGTGTCCTCTGGCGTTGAAAAGGCGCCCGGTGTGAAAGATGCCGCAAAGATTGCTGCGTTTTGTGCGGCGGCGCGCGCGGATTAAGGCGAAGTTTACCCTGAAGCTGCATGGTGTCGCCATGTGCCACTCGGTTCTTCCAATGACACCCGAAGCTTGGTTTCGGCACCTTTATTCAGCGCAGGCCGCTCGCGATGGTGGTGTGGTGCGGCGCAAGGTGCGTGATATGGAACGGATGGTGGGACGTGATGTGTTCAATGCTGAAATCAGGCGACGTGGGTATTCTGCTGTCGAAAACGCAGGTCAGATGATTGTCTTTTGTAACGCAGAACCTGTGACGGTGGTTGTCGGGTAAGCAATTCCTGGAACAGGAATTGGCGTCAATTCCTCAAAAAGGATTTGTTTTCAGACTTTCGATGAAAGTCTGGCACAGGATGGCCGCTTTACCATTCCGGCAGGAATCGCTAGGTCTTGCGGGCACGAAAACAGCAGGTGTTCCATGGCCAACGACCTCTTTAACAGCTTCATGACCGGTCCCGACGAAAAGGGCCGCTTTGGCGACTTTGGCGGGCGTTTTGTGTCCGAAACATTGATGCCGTTGATCCTTGAACTGGAAGATCAGTATGAGCATGCCAAGACGGATGAAACCTTCTGGGCCGAAATGCATGATCTGTGGACCCATTATGTTGGCCGCCCCAGCCCGCTTTATCATGCCGAGCGGCTGACCGAGCATTTGGGTGGCGCCAAGATCTACCTCAAGCGCGACGAGTTGAATCACACCGGTGCGCATAAGATCAACAATGTTCTGGGGCAGATCATTCTGGCCCGCCGGATGGGTAAGACCCGCATTATCGCCGAAACTGGTGCGGGCCAGCACGGGGTGGCCACAGCGACGGTCTGTGCGAAATTCGGCCTCAAATGCGTGGTCTACATGGGGGCGCATGACGTCGAACGCCAGGCCCCCAACGTGTTCCGCATGCGCCTGCTGGG